>Ga0007809_10000902_pt1 | contig 12496 bp, 3 predicted proteins | sample CryBogCBE02Aug07_FD_60383 | JGI IMG/M metagenome (GOLD analysis project Ga0007809, IMG submission 60383) | Freshwater microbial communities from Crystal Bog, Wisconsin, USA - CBE02Aug07 | ecosystem: Environmental > Aquatic > Freshwater > Lake | place: Crystal Bog, Wisconsin, USA | collected...
TTTCATTAATTTGATTTAATAAATCGTTTATTTCCTTGGTTTGATTATTATTTGATTTTGTTTGATTTGCAACGCTAGAGTTTGGTAATGTTGCAACCATACTTGATGATTCTGTGTTAGGTGGAACAGATTGTGTTAAGGAATTTGCAATTCCAGAACTGCTAGGTATATTAGGAACTGTTGCTGTAGTATTTGCAGTCTGCTTAATTTCATCTAAAAGATCCTCATCCTCATCTTCATCTTCATCCTCATCTTCATCCTCATCTTCATCTTCGTCTTCGTCTTCGTCTTCGCTTTCGGTTTCAGTATCACTTTCTGGTATATCTTCTTTTACTAATGAAGATACACTATTAATAGTGGAAGGAGCAGCTTCTTCGGTGGTGGGTGCAGGTTCTAAAGCAGCCGGAGCAGTGTCTTCGGTGGTGGGTGCAGGTTCTAAAGCAGCCGGAGCAGTTTCTTCGGTGGTGGGTACAGGTTCTAAAGCAGCCGGAGCAGTTTCTTCGGTGGTGGGTGCAGGTTCTAAGGCAGCCGGAGCAGCTTCTTCGGTGGTGGATGCAGGTTCTAAGGCAGCCGGAGCAGCTTCTTCGGTGGTGGGTGCAGGTTCTAAGGCAGCCGGTGCAGCTTCTTCGGTGGTGGGTGCAGGTTCTAAGGTTCTTTCTTGTGTGTTAGACTGAATATTCGCAATTATTTGATTAAGACCTTCTATTTTACTTATTATACTATTTAGTTTAGCATTTTCATTAGCTTTAAAATTACTAATATTTTTGCGAATGTTAGCAATATTGTTAGCAGAGGCAGAACCGCTAGATGGTGTTTCTATATTGCCAGGTTCTTGTTCTAATTCCTCTAGATCTTCATTTTCATCATTTTCTTTATTTTCTTCTTCATCTTCTTCATTAACATTTCTTCCTAATAATTCACGTGCAACCATAGCATCAATTTCTGGTGATTCCTTGAGTGATGGGTCTACAAACATAAGAAGATTGGAAAGTGTTTTAACAAAAATTTGATATTGATTACGCACATTTGTTTTTTCTTCTTCCGTTTCAGTATCTTGAATAAGATGATAATAATATAAAATAAGTAATTCTTTAAAACCAGGTTCATGCATTATACTCTGTTTAACGACATCAGCACTAGGATCACAAATTCCGGAAATGCCTTTCTGTTCATCTTCGCTTATTATGGTCAGTAGGTTGCGAAGTCGATTTAGACAAATATTATCAAGAGGATTAACTGCTGTCAACACCGCAGAGATTAAGTTTAATATTTTAACATAATGAACCGCAATAGCATTGCAAATTTCTTTTTTACTTACTTTCTTATTCTTATTATCAATGTTAGGTACTGCGTTGCTAGAACAATCATCATCGTTACATGCAGACGCCTCACGACCAACTAATATATTGCTAGCAAATTGTTCTAATTGTAGTTTAGTATAATTCTTATCTAAATTATTAGACATAGTAATTGCAATTTTATTACATTGTTTTGGGTCAAGTAAAGTAATGAGATCTCGAAAGCGGTCTTTTGCTGCAACTTGTTCTGGAGGTTGTGCGTATGGTAGGATTAAATCTGTAATAATTAGATCCATCCGACGTTGAAAATCTGTGATATTATCATCTAGCTTCTTTGTTTTAAAGATATTTTGGATTTTCCCAAATAAATTACTAAAAAATGTTGCCATCTTATTTCGAATGGTATTTTGTGATGGTATGCTAGAATGCTTTCTAGAATATTCAACGAAATTATTTTTTCATATTTTTCTTCTATCTTCTTTCTTCTTTCTACTATCTTCTTTCTAGTATCTTCTTTCTAGAAGGTGTAAAAAATAATATATATATATTAAGTTATTCTAAGATTAAATCCTGCTAGAAATATTAAATGAATATTAAAAAATTTAAGAAGAATATTGAATCAAGTTGTAAATTTCTAGCACCGCCAAAAGAGCGTAAGGAATGTTTGGACATTATGATGTGCCCTTGGAATAATTGTCAAAAGGAGCAACAGGAGATAGAAAAAGCACAACTTACTGATGAAGATCGTAAATCTTGCCAAAATAAAGATTTTAGTAAACAATTCGCTTGCGAGCAAAAATTAACTCTAAAAAAAGGTTTATTGGATAAATTTGCCATGCAAGCACATTGTAATGCAAATAAATGCCCTCAAGTAAGGAATTTTATGAAAAGAGCAACCCAGGAATTGAAAAAAAGAAATAAAGATACTAAGAAGAATTTAACGTTGATGCAACACGAAGAATGTATGAAAAAGAATTGTTCTAAAATTATAGAAGAATCAGATAGGCAATTTGAATTAGCTGATGATACCATATTTGAATGTAATAAGAAATTTACAACAGATAAGGAACAATTGAAATGTACTTCCAGCAGCCTAAAAACATCATCTGCTGCTATAACAAAGAAATTTGATTGTATGCAAAAATATTGTGAATCTAAATCTAATTCTAATAAGAGAAATACCAAGCGAAACAACAAGAACACCAAGAAACATTAATTACAAGATCACGCTAGATTCTTATGTGCTAGATTATTTTTAGGAATACAGTAATAATTACAGAAACTAGTATAATTAATACCGTCATCATCATTATTGTTATTATTTACATCTTTAGAATAATCTCTATTGGCAAAATGGGGTATATAAATAGGTCGGCCGTTTTCACCCTCAAAAGGGGAATCCGTTTTGGATACAGGATTTAAACCAGGTTTATGATAGAATAGACCATCCCGCATCTGTTTATAGAAATGGTATGTTGAATCAGGTTCTATTGTAAGAGCACCTTTATAATAACCACGCGGACATCGAGTATTGAATTCAACAGGAATCAATGATGGATTGTCTGATAGAATCTTTTTATTCATTTGCGGGCATTTATAAATTCGTTCCTTTGTCTTATCACTACCTGTACGTTTAATTAAATCAAAATCGCCGGGTTGTGGTTTTAAATCTCCACATCCAGAATCATCAATACATTCTTCAACAGTTTTATATTTCTTATAACAAATTTCTGCGCATTTTTCTTTAACAGCTTTAACTTGTCGGTTAAGAAAATACGAATAACAATTGTGCGACCCTTCAATTAAAGGGTCTTTCCAAAGCTGTACGTCTGGTTCGGGTTCATCACCTGATAGGAATTTCTGTAAATAACTCTTACAATTTTGATGTTGCTGGCAGAAATCAGAATTGGTTAGTGCTTGATTTGGACACCGGTCATAAGTGTTAAAATCAGTTTCAGATTTATAGTTTATACACATACATCTTTTTGGATTTTTAACTATAGTACTATCATCATTGGGATTGTAATATTTATAAACCCATTGACCCTTGTCATTTTTTTTATATAATTTATTAAAATAATCTTGATTCAAATTGCTAGATATACTGCTAGACATACTATTTCTTTGCATCTTTTTAGTTTTATTTAATTTCGCTTTTTGGCTAACCAAAAATTGTTTTTTGCTAGCAGCTGCAGCTTTAGCTTTACTATGTATTTTAAAAGATTTTTTATTTAATAGTAATATTTTTTTCTTTTCTTGTAGATTAGACATTCCATGTGTTTGCTATCTTAATTATCGATTTTTATTTAGTGTAAATATAATTCTAGTTAATGTTCTACTTAAGAGTTCTAGAATACAAAATATAAGTATATCTAAATAATAGTATATCTGCAGTGCAAATCTGGTTAGATAAAAAATTGCAATGGGTGGGGGTTTAATACAATTAATTGCAGTAGGCGTCCAAGATATATATCTAATTGGAAATCCTCAAATAACCTATTTTAAAACAGTTTATAAGAAACATACTAATTTTGCAATTGAATCCATTTATCAATCTATTGATGGTCGCACGGATTTCGGTCAAACTATAGAAATAACAATAGCTCGTAAAGGTGACCTAATAAAAGATATTATATTTGAAGTTGTATTACCGGCATTACCACAAGGTTCAAATGGTAGTGGTTATTACTGGACTAATGGTATTGGAAATGTATTATTAAAACAAATAGATTTAGAAATAGGTGGGCAATTAGTTGACCGTCATTATAGTGAATGGCTAGATATCTGGAGCCAACTTACTATAAATGAAAGTAAAATTGGAGCTTATAATGCAATGGTAGGTAATTATAATACCATAAGTTCTTTACAAGCTAGTGCTGCTAGCCCTGTTAGATTGCAGATTCCAATGTTTTTTTGGTTTAATCGCGATTGGGCGCATGCCTTGCCATTAATAGCTTTGCAATATCACGAAGTAAAATTAAAAGTATTTTTAAGGGATTTAGTGGCTTGTTATAGAACAGATATACCTTTGCCTGCATTAACGGGTTATAGTATCCAAAGTTTTAATGTATGGGTAGACTATATTTATCTAGATATGGATGAACGACGAAAATATGCTGAAAAAACACATGAATATCTTATAGACCAGTTACAATTCTCAGGTGATACGACAATCTCTAGCGATGCTGGAGGTGTCTCTGTAAAATTAAATTTCAATCATCCTGTAAAAGAGTTATATTGGATTAATACACGTAATGATTATTTACAAGTTAACCCATTAAATGGTAATCAACAATTGAATTATTCATTAGGACCTGGCACTTTAGAAACTTTTACTAATGGATTAATACAATTAAATGGTATTGACAGATTTAATTCTAGAAGTGCAAATTATTTCAGGCTAGTTCAAAATTTTCAATATCATACGCGTTATTCATCTAAGAATATATATACATATTCATTTGGACTTTATCCAGAACAATATCAACCTAGTGGAACTTGTAATATGTCCAAGATTACAAATGTAAATCTTTATCTAGACTATACCGGAATCAATAATACTGGACAAAATCAAATTCTTAAAGTTTTTGGTGTTAATTACAATATATTTCGCATAATGAGCGGTATGGGCGGATTATCATTTAGCAATTAGTACATTTCTAATTTATTATTTTTTTTTAGTTTATTGTATTTATTGGTTTATTACTCTATGAATTTATGGATTTATCTATTTATTTATGAATGTATTTACTATTGAGTAATAAAATCATAAGACAATTTATAATTTTAACATTTTTTTGCATATTTCTGGCATGGTTTCTAGCTAAATAAAAATTTATTCATAAATATTAAGTATTCTAGGTTATTATATAAGAACTAGGTAAAAAATACAATGTCTTATGCACAAGATGCAACATTTACTAATATTGACCTGAATAACCTAAATACAAATTTACTACATCAGACTGGAACTGGTGTATTTTGGATTGATTCAATCCATGGTATTTTAAAAATAGGACATACTGGTAGCCGTGTTTATATTGATAGTGATATATATGCGACCGGAAACACATATGGAATAAGTGGTACAACTGGGAGTACTGGTGCAACTGGTTATACCGGTCATACCGGTAGTATTGGTATTACAGGTCCAACAGGTGCAATGGGTAATATAGGTACTCCTGCTACATTGGGATATTATAACTCTAGCAATATTTCGATTCCTAATTCAGTAATTACGCCAATAGGATGGGATAATATTGATAGTTATTTCTCACAAGGAGATGTAGGTTTATCTCTAGATAGTGGTACTAATTCTATTTTCACTAACTATAATGCATCAGATGGTGTATTTATTATTACAGGAGAATTAGATTTAGTTCTGAGTAATTCTGGAATTGTAGAAATTTGGATACAACCTAGCTGGAGTGGTGACAAATATAGTTATCAACAATTATCCCTTATCGCCGAGGAACAAACAGCTACATTTTCAGCATCTTTGCTAGTTAAATCTGGTGATTCTTTTAAGATAGAGATATATCAAAATACTGGTGTGGGATTAATCCTTCTAGAGAATAAGGCAAGAATAAATATTGCTAAGATTAATACTGCACTCTATGGTCCTACTGGTTCAACTGGGCAGAAAGGACATACCGGATATACGGGACCAATGGGTCCAGCAGGTTCATCTGCACAAGCCAGTATTCTAGCATTAAGAAGTTCTGGTGCACAAACCGTGGGAAATACACAATATTTAAAAGTTCTCTTTGACCAAACGGATGATATTAATTATGGTGTTATGAATGTTACTACTTCGGTAGTAGCTGGAGGTACTCGTATAACAAATACATCAACAGGAGTAGTTCAAATAAATGTTGCATATCAAATTACGTTTAGTGAAATATCTGGAACATCCGGTCAAAATACACGGATTACGTACATATCTCTGAATGATGCTAGCCCACCTCCACCTAGTGGTGGATATACTAATATATATGGACTTGTTGCATTACAAGGTGATTTTTATGGTACTACTTGTCTGGGTTCTTGCCTGCTTACATTACAGCCTAATGATTTTATAGAAGTTTATGCTTACCAAAATTCTGGAGGAGCTCTTGATATTGGTGGAACAAATGGAAATATTAAATATACTAATCGTATCCAAATAACAGAATTATATATCGGTCCCACCGGACAAACTGGTTCAACTGGGAATACTGGTCCTACGGGAAATACGGGTCCTACGGGAATGACGGGTTATACTGGTCCAACGGGTTATACGGGTCCAACTGGTAATACGGGTCCAACGGGTAATACGGGTCCAACGGGTAATACTGGTCCTACTGGGAATACGGGTCCAACTGGCCAGACCGGTGCTACCGGTCCTACGGGACCTACTGGAAATACTGGTCCTACTGGAAACACGGGATCTACTGGAAATACTGGCCCTACAGGCCAGACAGGTCCTACCGGTCCCACTGGCCAGACCGGTGCTACTGGTCCTACGGGTCCAACAGGTGCTACTGGACCTACGGGTCCTACAGGTAATACAGGTCCCACTGGCCAGACTGGTCCAACTGGTCCAACTGGTCCAACTGGATTAAATCCTGTTATTCTAGGTACAGGACGACCTAGTGATTATATAGGACAGGTAGGTCAATTGTATGTAGACGAACAAACAAATTTATTATATGGTCCTAAAGCACAACCCACTATAAATATAACTCTAGCAAATGCAGCTTATCGTTATTTCATTTCAAATGATGAAACAGGTACAGGACAATATGAATTACCTCATGTTGTAGGTCTTACTGTATTAGCTTATCCTAGTACATTACAATTTTTAGGTATAAAAAATGAAATTGCAGATGGTGCAAGTTTTAAAGTAATAATAAACTATCAATCTGCTGCCAATAATACTAGTACAATTACACCAACAATTAATATTACTAATTATATTAATTTATTTAGGGCTAATGATACTGTTGCTAATATTCAAATCCAGGTAAGTATTTCTGGTTCTCCATATACAGATTATTTTGATATATCACCATCGCAAGTTGTTTGGCCTTTACTAGGAAGTACAGGAACTACTGGTAATACAGGTCCTACAGGGCAGACTGGCGCTACTGGTCCTACTGGTAATACTGGCCCCCTAGGAACTGGCCCAACCGGCCCTACTGGAGCTACTGGAGTCACTGGTTCTACTGGTCCTACTGGTCCTACTGGTAAAACTGGTCCTACAGGTCCTACAGGACCTACTGGCCAGACCGGTGCTACTGGTCCGACTGGACCTACTGGAAACACCGGTCCTACAGGTATGACTGGTCCTACGGGCCAGACTGGCGCTACCGGTCCTACGGGCCAGACTGGCGCTACCGGTCCTACGGGGACGACGGGTAATACTGGACCAACAGGAAATACCGGTCCTACTGGCCAGACTGGCGCTACAGGTTTTACGGGTTCTACTGGTCCAATAGGAACAGGTCCTACTGGAAATACTGGTGCGACTGGTATGACTGGATCTACTGGTCCAACTGGTATGACTGGTGCTACTGGTAATACAGGTGCGACAGGTATGACTGGATTTACTGGTCCAACCGGTATGACTGGTGCCACTGGTTCTACAGGTAATACTGGTCCTACAGGTCCAACTGGCAAAACAGGTCCAACTGGAAATACTGGTAATACTGGCGCTACAGGTATGACTGGGTCTACTGGCCAGACTGGTGCTACCGGATCTACGGGTCCTACTGGATATACAGGTAATACTGGCGCCACTGGTATGACTGGTTCAACAGGACCAACTGGTAATACTGGTTCCACTGGTTCTACTGGTAATACTGGTGCTACGGGCATCATTGGTATGACTGGACCTACTGGACCTACCGGTATGACTGGTGCTACTGGTATGACTGGTGCTACTGGTACGACCGGAAATACTGGTCCAACAGGTAATACAGGTATGACAGGTATGACCGGCGCTACAGGTGCTGCATCTACTATTACTGGTCCAACTGGATGGACTGGATATACTGGTTATACTGGCCCAGCAGTAACAGGTCCTACTGGTCTACCAGGTGATAAATTCCTAAGTGCTACTACATCTAGTGTTATCATAAATCCAGTATCTGCTGGCAGTGTGTCATTTACAATTGGGCAAAATCTAGCATATATGAATGGTAGCTCAGTTTTAGTAACAGATGCTAGTAATTCGGCAAATAGATTTGAGGGTGATGTTCAGACATATTCAAGTAGTAGTGGTGCTATAATAATAAATCAAATAACTAATATTCAAGGAGCTTTTGGTACTAGTAAAATATATAATGTTAATCTTAATGGTATTGATGGTCCAACAGGTGCTACAGGTCCACAAGGTATTCCTGGAACTGCAACTAATACTGGTGCTACTGGACCTACTGGTTTACAAGGTCCTACTGGAATGACTGGACCTACTGGATGGACTGGTTATACTGGTGCAACAGGTGCAGCTTCTATTATAACAGGTTATACTGGTTATACAGGTAAAACCGGTTCAACAGGCTATACTGGCCAAACTGGAGCAACAGGTCTTATGGGTCCTACAGGTATAACAGGTTCGACTGGTGCAACTGGTCCTACTGGCTCAGCTTCTATTATAACTGGTCCGACTGGTTCTACTGGTCCAACTGGTATGATAGGCCCAACTGGTGCTACTGGACCTACAGGTGCTACAGGTTTGCAAGGTATAACTGGTCCAACAGGTCCTACTGGTTCAATAGGACAAACAGGTTTTACTGGTACTCAAGGTGCTACTGGTGCAACGGGTTCAATAGGACAAACAGGTGCAACCGGCGCTACAGGATTTACTGGTGCTACTGGTTTAGCAGGACAAACAGGTGCAACCGGCGCTACAGGATTTACTGGTGCTACTGGTTTAGCAGGACAAACAGGCGCAACTGGTATTACAGGTCAAACAGGTGCAACAGGTTCAATCGGCCAAACAGGTGCAACTGGCGCCACAGGTGCAGCCTCTACAATCACAGGACCTACAGGTACAACAGGTCAAATAGGGTATACTGGTGCAACAGGTCCAGCAGGTATTACTGGTCCAACAGGATTAGGTGTATTAGCAAGTTTTATGCGCGGGTCTAGAAGTGCCGTTCAAACAGGTACCATATCTACAAATACTGTTATTGTATTTTCGCAAGTAGATATGTCATACGGTTCTGATATATCTCTTAATATTGGAACAGGTGTAATTACATTAGCACCAAATAAGACTTATCGACTCCTAGCTGCAGTACCTAATTGGATTGGTTCAACTGCCCGACCATCATTTTCGTGGTATAATGAAACTAGCAGCTCTCAAATAGGTTCATACCAATGTAATTATGCACCTACTGATGCTGCAAGCTTTGGTGGTTTTGGTGGCATGGCAGAAGCTGTAATTTCACCATCAGTTAGTACCTCTGTTGATTTTCGTCTAGCTGGTCTATTATCTGGTTCTATATCTCAATTAGGTGGTAATGGAGATTTCATTACAACAGGAAGTTATCCATGGTTTGAAATCACAGTTATAGGTGGTTTAGCACCAGTGACATTAGCAACAGGTCCTACTGGTTCCACTGGTGCAACAGGTCTACAAGGTGCAACAGGACAAACTGGCCAGACCGGTAGTGCCGGTCTTACTGGTTCTACAGGTGCAACAGGTGCCACGGGTTTCACCGGTTCTACTGGTATAGCTGGTATGACTGGTGCAACAGGTCCAGCTGGTGGAGGCACAGGTTTTACTGGTGCAACAGGTGCCATTGGTTCAACAGGTCCTACTGGTGCCGCAGGTCCTACTGGTTCACAAGGTGCAACTGGTGCAATAGGTCCTTTTATGATTAACGGTGTTACTTTGTATACACCTGGTAATGGAACTGTTATATATCCTACAACTAGCACCACCACACTAATTGCAAATCAAGCCAATGTATATTTCTATACTAATCAGATAATGTCAGCGGGTACTGCATTTACATGGTCGATGGTAATACCATCTATTACAATTACAAGTCTTACAATTGGACTTTATCAAAGTGGTTCCAGCGTAGTTGCATTGGTTCTTAATAATAATGGTACAGTTACATTCAATGGTTCTAGTGCCGGTAGTTTCACTGCAGGTCAAATTCTTTCATTAACTTATAATGGTGGATATACTAGTAGTTCTAATTATACTGCATTCCTTAATGGTGTTCAGATAGGAACTTCAACAGTTTCACAAGCTAATTACTATATTGGCATTTTGGAAACTGCAGTTTCATATACTACTAGCATAACTATAACCAATATAGCATTCCAATCTAATGGTGTTTTGGGAAATACAGGTGCTATTGGCCTGATGGGTGCTACTGGTCTTACGGGTTCTCAAGGTACAACAGGATGGACTGGTCCTACTGGTGCAGCTGGTTATACTGGCGCAACTGGTATGACTGGTGTTACCGGTTCTCAAGGTACAACTGGTTGGACAGGTGCAACAGGTAATGTCGGTTCAACAGGTGCTACAGGCCAGATGGGCGCTACCGGTCTTACAGGTTCTACTGGTGCTACAGGTTCAATAGGACAAACTGGTTCAACTGGACCTACAGGTTATACTGGTACTCAGGGTGCAACAGGCTTTACTGGCAAAACAGGCGCTACCGGTCCTACCGGTGCTACTGGTGCAACTGGCCTAACCGGTCCAACCGGGCTTACCGGTTCTCAAGGAACTACCGGTCCTACCGGTGCTACTGGTGCGGCTGGTATTGCAGGGTCTACCGGTGCTACTGGGTCAGCTTCAACTATAACTGGTCCTACCGGTCAGACTGGGGCTACCGGTATTACGGGTCCTACAGGTGCTACATCCACAGTTACTGGTCCTACCGGTCAGACTGGGGCTACCGGTATTACGGGCCCTACAGGTGCTACATCCACAGTTACTGGTCCTACCGGTCAGACTGGGGCTACCGGTATTACGGGCCCTACAGGTGCTACATCCACAGTTACAGGACCGACAGGTTGGACTGGCTATACTGGTCTTACGGGTCCTACTGGACCACAAGCTCCAGTTGCTAGCCTCAATTATGCAATTACATCAACTAGTAGTCCAGTAGTAATTACTAATGGTACAGCAACACCATTTAATATAACTTCCGTCACAATTACAACATATGGCAATCCAGTTCAAGTTGCTTGTGCGATAGATTTTAACCCTCTGGCTGCAGCAGCATGGGTTCAACTTAAATTATATCGAGGTAGCACTGCAATCGGCCAAACAATGCAAGCTGAACCAGGTTCAACAGCAGGGGCAAATGCTAATATTCCATTTAATATTATGCATATAGATACACCACCTGCAGGAACCTATACTTATTATTTGAAAGGAATTAGTGTATCTTATGGAACCAGCCCAGGTGCAAATATTCAATTTGGTGAAGTAAATGGTCCTACAATGACCGCACTAGAATTAGCTAGTGCAATTGGTCCGACTGGCACAACAGGTTCAACCGGTCCAACAGGCGCAACAGGTTCAACAGGTGCAGCTGGTTATGTTGGTAATTTAGTACAATCATATGCAGGAGTAATTCCACAAATGACTAGTAATACCACAAATATATCCAGTTTACCTGGATTTATAACTAGTGCATCTAGTGAATATAGTGCTAGTTATCAGGCTTGGCAAGCAGCGGATGGTAATATATCCACTGACTGGGCGGCATTAGGTAGTTCAGTACCATGTTGGTGGCAAGTTCAATTACCTAATCCTGTTATTATTTGGCGATTTGATATTACCCGGCGTCAATCTAATGAATATTTTGTTAATTTCATATTCCAAGGTAGTAATAATGGTAGCACTTGGATAACTCTAGCCAATATAGTTGGTGGACTTTCATCATTGGTATATCCAAATATTTTAACAACATATGTATATGATAATACTTATACACCATATTCATATTATCGATGCACTGCTAGTAGTGTATCTGGCACAAATCCAGGTATTGCCTACATTCAATTATTCGCCTACGCACAGAATAACGCACTGATTACCGGTCCTACCGGCCAGACTGGTGCAAATGGTCTTACCGGTCCTACTGGAAATACAGGACCAACTGGCCAGACCGGCGCTACTGGTCTTACGGGTCCAACTGGAATAATAGGTGCGACCGGGTGGACTGGGTGGACTGGTGCTATTG
>Ga0007809_10000903_pt1 | contig 12493 bp, 14 predicted proteins | sample CryBogCBE02Aug07_FD_60383 | JGI IMG/M metagenome (GOLD analysis project Ga0007809, IMG submission 60383) | Freshwater microbial communities from Crystal Bog, Wisconsin, USA - CBE02Aug07 | ecosystem: Environmental > Aquatic > Freshwater > Lake | place: Crystal Bog, Wisconsin, USA | collected...
GGATTCTTCACCATATAGTTGTCCGACTGGACGAGGACGGCGGGCTCCGAGAGTGCTACCAAACGCCCGTAGCGGTCCCACACATTGCCCCGCACTGCGGTGGTTTGCACGTTGTGCAGTGACAGACTCGCCGCCTGACGTGATGCGTGGGCGTGGTCTTGCACTTGCATGAAAAAAAGACGGAGCGCCAAGAGCAGAAAGACGACGAAGTAACTGCCGTGCAGCAGCGCCAGTCGCAAGTTTGGTCGGGCGTGGTTCACCGGTGCCTTCGAACCGCGCCGCGCGTGGGTCGAGGTAGCGTGACTGCTCACCTCTCCGTCCTAGGCCTCACGGTCACACCGACAGTGAACGTCGGCAGTGGCAGCGGTGTCGCCAGCGACGCAGCGGGAACTTGGCGGACCCACTGGGGTTGAACGAGGTGCAGCTGCGCCGCCTTTTGCGCAACGATACCGGGGGTGGACTGACCGGCAAGTGAGTTCACCAGCGTCCCATAGTTGGACAGATCGGTTTGGTACGTCGTCTGCATGTTCTGGAGCTCAACCTGCTGCTGTCCACTCAACATAGAAAAGTAGGCCATGAGTGACGCTGCTCCCACGACAACCACAATGCTCGCGATAAGTCGCCGGCGTCGCTGGCGAGCAATTGAGGATTCAGTGACTTCAGTGCGTACTGCGGTGAGGTGACGCGGCGAACGAGGGGCTACCGACTCGCGGCGAGGAGCGGACGCACCGTCAGAACGCCGAGGAAACGAAATAACACTCATGCCGCCACCTTTCGAGCAATGCGCAGGCGGGCCGACCGTGCGCGAGGATTAAGAGTGATTTCGTTCGCGGTAGCCAGTTGCGAGCTCGCGCGGTCCACCGTGGCGACGGCGACGGCACCGCAGACGCAGCCCAGGGCCTGCGGGCACGTGCAGCCACCCGTCGCCCAACGCTGGAAGGTGCTCTTTACGGTGCGGTCTTCACCAGAATGGTAAGAAATCACCGACAGAATCCCGCTCGTGTCGAGCACTTCGAGAGCGCCGTCAAGGCCGGCGGCGAGTTGGCCCATTTCGTCATTCACCGCGATACGCAGGGCCTGAAAAGCGCGGGTGGCGACGTGCCCCTTGCGACGGACTGCCATTGGCACTACGCGCTCCACGGCAGCGCTTAGTTCACCAGTCGTCTGGGGAAGACTCTTGACGATTGACCGAGCGATGGCGCCAGCGAAACGGTCTTCCCCGTTTTCACGCAAAAGTCGAGTGAACTCGTGAATATCGGCCGTCGCAATGTATTCGGCCGCGGTGAGACCCAATGTGGGGTCCATGCGCATGTCCAACGGGGCATCGGCGCGGAAGGAAAACCCGCGCTCCCCCGCATCGAGCTGGTGCGACGACACCCCGAGGTCCATCAATACCCCAACGACCGGAGCGTCGGCGATCCACTCCCGTGCGGCCTGCACGACGTCGACGATGTCGCCAAAGGTCGCGGCAACGATACGTACGCGGTCACCGAATGGTGCAAGTACCGTCGCTGCCTGAGCACGAGCCTCGGGATCGCGGTCGATGCCAATGAGACGAAGAGTTGGGTAGGTCGCCAGCAAGCGAGCGCTGTGCCCACCACCACCCAAGGTGGCGTCAACGAAGACGCCCGAGGAGTGACCGTCATAGAGCGCCACGATTTCCTCGACGAGTACGGGCTCGTGGTACGCCGTGCGCTCGACCTGCAGCCTTTCAATATCTGCGAAGTCGGCGCAGGCGGAGAATGAAGCGCTTCCTCCTTCAGACATTGCAAGGCTGCGCGTTGAGCGCGGACGGTAGGCGACGGTGGCCCGAATCATGCGCCACCCCCCAGTGTGAAGTACTCGCCACCGCTACTGGCGTAGGCGTCAAAGAGTTCGGGGTTCCAGATCTCGAGGTGATCGAGGTGGCCAATGAACAGGACCTCCCCGTCGAGGCGGGCGATGTCGCGAATTGATGCGGGCAAGGCGAAGCGGCCCTGGCGGTCAACTTCAACTTCCGTGGAGTTCGAAGACCAGTACAGGGAGCGACGACGGTCTGACTCATTGTCGGAGTGGCTCAGCGCACGAAACTCTTCCGCCCGACGGGTGAATTCGCCCACCGTATACATCGACAAACTGCGGCCCTTTTCCGGAGCCACCCATCCGCCGTTTTGGAACTCAGTTCGAAACTTTGCGGGCAGGACGAGACGACCCTTGCCATCCAGCGTGTGCTGAAAGCGACCGGTCAAGAAGTTCATCGCGTCTCCTTTGGAAGAACCACTTTCTTCCACTTGCCTACAGTAGCACTCCACTTAATGCCACTTAAAACCACTTTCCGCCCAAAACTAGGACAAATGGACAGAAAAAACGACGTGGGGAGACCCACGTCGTTTAGAAGAAGAATTTTGCGGTGAACTACGGCAGCAAGTAGAGCTGGCGGAAGTCCACTGGCCAGGACAGTTGTCGCAAGGCCAACACCGCCGCATCAGGGTCAATACCGAGCGATGTGGTGCCGTGGTGGCCTAATGCCTCCGCCAGTCCCTCGGGCACGGTGGCGAGAGAGTCCAGTAAAGCGACTGATGGACCGGTGTGAATAATCGTCGACAAAAAAAGCCCCTCACGCACCCGCCACTGCGTGACGCCGAGGACCTTACGTTGATCCACGAAGAGTTCCCCCGGGCCTCGCCCACTGAAACACGCCACCCGAAAGGCCGGGTCGTCCTGAACCGACCCTTCGTGCATAATCGTCTCCACGCCCTGCTCGAGCAGCGCTTCTCGCCACCACGAACCCGCGAGGGCCGAAGCCGCATGGACATCGAAGACCCATCGTTCATCAGTTGCCGGAAGCCACCAATCGACCCATACGTCGTCAGGATGAATCATTACGGCTCCCCCGCCACCTCGGCGACGGCGAACTGGTCGCCCACCACCGCCATCGCGGAGTAGTTCGACCGACTGGCTACTTCCGAGAACGATGGTGGGCTCGGCCACCCGGACGCTCAGCATGGTCGGGTGGGCTAGGCCGCGGAGCACGTTGTAGTCGTAGAGCTCCTCGACGCCGTCGTTCACGAGGCGCGGGGCAAAAAGTCAGCCCACGACGGATCAGGATCGGCTACGTGACGCCAACGCCACCACGGCCCCTCAGGAACTCGGGGTTCAAATTGCATCCGCCAGCCAATCTCTTCGAGCAGGCGATCGCCCTTCTGCATGTTATGGCGACGACAGGCAGCCACCACATTGGTCCATTCGTGACGGCCGCCTCGGCTTCGCGGCACCACGTGGTCAATCGTGTCGGCGTGACCGAGGCAGTAGGCGCACTTGTAACCATCACGCAGGAGTAGAGATCGCCTCGTGAGCGGTGGTGTTCGATGACGAGGCGGAAGGCGGACCATATCGTGAAGTCGAACAATGGAAGGGATGTCGACCGTCACTGAACTGGACCGGCAAACGGGAGGGTCGTCGGACACGGCAATTGGCTCAGCTCGACCAGCGAGGAGTAGTACGACTGCACGCCGCTCACTCACGAGTTGCAACGGTTCGAACGTTGCATTCAAGAGAAGGACGCGTCCCATGGGTACCTAGTGCCCGCGCCCTTGACGAAGCGACCACTTTGCCGCGTCAACCACGGCCCGAGGATCAACCGTGCCGTGCGACCCCGACACCGTGGCTATTCGGAACTCCCAGTAGGCCGGAGCCGGCAGCGGTAGGAACGGCGCGTGACGCCACCACGTACGACGGCGAAGCCGCCACGCCGCCACAAGTACGGGCGCGATATCGAGCGGGTGACGCACCAGGTGCCACACCAGGCCCTTGGGGATGAGGGACTTCACGCTACGCCCTTCCACGCAACCATCGCCGCACCGAGTAAGGATCCATCGACACCAAGACCAGTTGGCTGCACGGTCACGCCCTGGGCAAACTCGAGGCCGACGCGTTCGCGCGCAGCCTGGGTTGCCGCCGAAAAGAATGGTGCACCGAATCCGAGGGCCACGGAGCCACCCACGAAGCATTGCGTGAAATCAAGCACACATGCCAAGGTACCAATTGCGGCACCCACAAGCGTGGCAACTTCGTGTCGAATTTGGTCATTCGCGTCTCGCGGTGTGACGCCCCACTTCTTCGCAATCGCCCACCCCGAGGCCTCGGCCTCGAGGCAACCGTGTGACCCGCAGGAGCAGGCGTTACCGTCCGGCACCACCGTGAGGTGACCCAGGTGTCCGCTATTGCCCGTCGCTCCGTTGAGGAGGGTGCCGTCGATGACGAGCGCCCCACCCACCCCCGTTGACACAACGAGTGATGCGTAGTTTTCTATTCCCCCAGCGGCGCCGAATCGCCCTTCGGCCAGCGCCAGCGCTCGCACGTCACCTTCGATGAAGAGCGGCAGCGGCGCTACTTCACCAAGGGCGGCGGCCAAAGGGAAATTACGCCATTGAGGGATGTTGATCGGCGACACTGAAGCGCCGCCTCTGGACATCGGCCCCGCACAGGCAACGCCGATTGCTCCAGCTCCATAACGCGAGCGATCACGCACCGCTGCCGCAATGTCGGCAAAGAGGTGTTCACCGGCTTGCTCGACGTCGATGCGGGTGCGCTCATGAATCGAACCGTCACCTTGCACCAGCGCAATATCGACTTTGGTCCCACCAATATCGATAGCCACCACTGTTGTATCCAGGGGTGGCAACGTCGTCATTGCCCTCGTTGGCGCTGCCGCGCGAGCCATTCCTTGAAGTTGGCCGAGCGTTGCGTCACGCCATCAGCAATGCTCTCGCCACTACGCGAGCGGGCAATGTCGCGCAACGACGCCTTGCCAATGCGGCGCACGTTGCGCTCAATGACGACGGCGGCCCCGAACATGATGGCCACGCCCACCACACCAAGCAGAATTACTTGGGAGAAGAACGCCACGAGCACCACGAGCCCGAGGACGAACGCGGCGACACTCCAGCGAATCTGACGGAGCGAATGCGCGTACACGTTGGTCTCGCGGACACTCTTGGCGAAACGAGGGTCTTGCTTCGAGAGCGACTCCTCGAGTTGGGCGAGGATTTTTTGTTCGTGTTCTGAGAGTGGCATCAGGGTTCCTTCCTCTGCCCTCAGCGTATCGGTTTCCCCAGGGGTTGTGTCTAGCTCGTGAGGTCAGCGTGCTACATCTCCAAGGGGGCGATTACCGCTTCGTCATTCGTCGGTCGCATGCCGGTCCGCAATGTAACCTCCGGCAAAGTGAGGGAGAGTACGAGCGCGAGGATGCCCACCGGTATTGCCCAGAGGTAGACGTCCGAAATACTCTTCGACAGGGCGTGAATAATCACGAACAGCACCGACGGCGGTAGCTGATGGAAGGCGCTAGGTGTCAATTTGCTAAGCGATGGCACCGCACCGGTGTAGTGAATTGCCGCGAGCCCGCTCGCGACCTTAACGGGAAATTGATTACTAAAGAATGCCCCGAAGATGGCGGTGCCGAATGACCCACCAATTGACCGGAAGAAGTTAGCGCCGGCGGTGGCGGCGCCAACATCAGCCATAGGCACCGCATTCTGTACCGCGGTGATCAACACCTGCATCACCATGCCGATTCCCACGCCAAGAATGAACATGAACAGCGCGGTGGTCAGGGCCGAGGTGGTGACGCCGATAGTCCCCAGGAGGCCAATGCCGACCGTCATGATTGCTGTACCGGCGATTGGATATGGCCGGTAGCGGTGACCCTTCGAGACAATCTGACCCACCGTGATGGAGGCACCAAAGAGACCAACCATCATGGGGAGCAAACGAAGACCCGAATTGGTCGGTGACACGCCGTGGACATCTTGGAAGTAGAGCGGAAGAAACGTCAGTGCACCGAACATGGCGAAGCCCACGACGAAGCCAATTGCCGAGGCGGAGGCGAAGACCCGATTGCGAAACAGTGACGGGGCGAGGACGGGTTCTGGTGAACGACGCTCGACCATCCAAAAGGCCGTCAGCAAGATGAGCCCGACGACAAGGAGCCCAATCGACTTCGTCGAGCCCCACGACCACTGCGAGCCACCGAGGGACATAAAGAGAATCAAGAGAGTGGACGATACGGTCAGCAAGATAATCCCGGCGTAGTCGATCACGTGCTTTACGCGGGTCGCTGCATTCGGGAGCGCCGCGGCAGTAACGATGAGGGCAATCGCGCCGAAGGGGACATTGACGAAGAAAATCCAACGCCAACTCCAGTACTCCACAATGAAGCCGCCCAACAGCGGTCCTAGTACCGTTGCGGCGCCGAACACGGCACCGAAGAGGCCCGAGTAACGGCCTCGCTCACGGGGTGGCACAACGTCAGCGATGACGGCCTGCGCGCCAATCATGAGTCCGCCGCCGCCCAGACCCTGAATAGCCCGGAAAATGATCAACGTCACGATGGAATTAGCGAAACCGCACAGAATTGAACCGGCGAGAAACATCACAATCGCCGCCTGAAAGTACACCTTGCGACCGTGCAAGTCACCGAGCTTGCCCCACAACGGTGTCGAGACGGTGGAGGCGAGGAGGTATGCCACCACCACCCAGCTCAGGTGATTCGAGCCGTGAAGGTCACCGACAATCGTGGGCAGTGCCGTCGAGACGATGGTGCTGTCAAGCGCCGCCAGCAACATCCCCAGCATCAAAGCACTCAAGATCCAATACAGTTCACGCTTGGCGGGAGGATTGAGTGTCGTCGACATTGACCCACGGCTTTCTGTTGCAGTTTCTTTCACTCCTAGCCTAGAGCCGAATATCGGCCACTTATCGCGTTTGGGCACCTCGGCGTAGTCTGGGATGCGTGGGGAGTAAAAAGCACGAACTTCGAGCCGTACCCGACGCGCTACCCGCCATCACGCTCGGGCTTGGCGGTCTCGTCGCCGTTGTCTGGTCGTGGTCCTCATGGTCCTCGTACCACCGCTCCTTTACCCACCACATTTTTTCGACTGACGCTTCGACCATCATCGCTAACGGACTGCTGACCGTCTTGTTCCTCGCCATCGGCATGGAGTTAGCCGCCGAGCGGCGAGAGGGTGCGCTCCGTGATCTCCGTCACGCCATGGCACCACTCGCCGGGGCGATCGGCGGCATGCTGGCGACTGCCCTCCTGAGTGTTCTCGGTGGTCTCCTTCTGACGTCACCCACCCTCCTTCGCGGTTGGGGTGTGCCTATGGCCACTGATGTCGCCTTCGTGATTGGCGTTCTTGCCCTCGTCGGGTCGCGCTTACCAAGGGAGTTACGGACATTTCTCCTAACGCTGGCTATTGCTGACGACGTCGGCTCCCTCGGCGTACTCGGGGCCACTGGCTCGATTCACGCCAACGTGGACTTTTTGCTCGCCGCACTCGCTGTCTCGGCCCTCGCCTGGTTCGGGCGGACAAAAGGACCCGCACTCCCCCTGCTCGCACTGGCGCCACTCTGGTATTGCCTCGCTCGTTCGGGGACCGAACCAGCCCTGGCGGGGGTCATTATCGGTGGATGCATGCCCCCTCACGCGATTACCGTGCGGCTGGAACGGCTGGCCTCATGGGGATCGGGTCTGGTGGTGCTGCCCCTGTTCGCCCTCAGCGCCTGCGGGCTCAACTGGCACGCAGTGCGCTGGAACGGACCGACGTACACAATTGTTGGTGGCATGGTGGCCATTCGATTGCTGGGCAAGTCAATCGGAATCGTCGGGGTTACGCTCCTCGCTAATCGACTGGGCGCCCCATTGACTCAGGCACTGAGCCCGCGCCGCCTTCTCGGAGCTGGACTCCTCTGCGACATGGGCTTTACGGTGCCGTTGCTTTTCGCTCGGGTCGTCTTTGGCGAGGGGTCATCACCGTTATCCCCCATCACGATTGGGCTCTTGGTCGCTACTGTTCTCGGTGGTGCAAGTGGTGCACTGCTGCTTCGCAGTACGGAGCCAGAATCCAGTCCGCCGTCGAGTGACCACGTAATCTAATCACCATGGCGAGTCGCACCCCCACCGAAGAGGAAGTCATCGCACTTCTCCGCGCCGAGGGTAAGCGCATCACGCAAGCGAAGCGGGCTGTCATTCGCTCACTCCTCGACGCTGCAGATCACCGGACCGTCGAAGAAATAACGGCCTCAGCGCAGGCCGTCGCCCCCGACGTCTCCCTTTCCACGGTGTACCGCATCCTCGAAGAACTCGAAGACTTCGCCATTGTCGACCACACGCACAACGGTCATCAAGCGGCGACCTACCACCTCGCAGGACGAGACCACGGTCACGTCACCTGCCAACGGTGCGGCACCACCTTTGAAGTGTCGACGGAGGTCTTCGATCTCTTCAGCCGTGAGCTACGCCGTACCACGGGATTTCAGATCGACCCTCACCACGTGGCGCTGTCCGGTCTGTGTGAGGATTGCCGGTCCGGCGACTAGTCTCAGGTCAACGCCATGCTAAAACTTGACCACCTCTCGAAGCAGTACAAGGACACGCTCGCGGTGAATGACCTTGATTTCGAGGTCAAGGCCGGTGTCGTCACAGGTTTTCTGGGGCCCAACGGGTCAGGCAAATCCACCACGATGCGCATCATTATGGGACTGGACCGACCGACGAAGGGTCGTGCCACCATCAATGGCAAGTCGTACCACGACCTCGCCTCACCACTGCGCGAGGTCGGTGCACTTCTCGATGCGAAGGCCGTCAACCCCAGTCGATCCGCTCGCAATCACCTTCGAGCCCTCGCGGCCTCGAACAAAATCCCCTTCTCGCGCGTTGACGAAGTCCTCGAGTTCGTCGGACTCACCTCCGTCGCCGGCAAGAAGGTTGGTGGCTTCTCGCTCGGCATGAGTCAACGCCTCGGCATCGCCGGAGCACTCCTCGGTGACCCGGGGGTTCTGCTCTTTGATGAGCCCGTCAACGGCCTCGACCCTGAAGGCATCCGATGGATTCGCGACTTCTTCAGAACCCTCGCCAATGAAGGGCGAACTGTCTTTGTTTCATCCCATCTGATGAGCGAAATGGCGGTCAGCGCCGACGAAATCATTGTGATTGGTCGAGGCCACTTCATCACGTCGGGCACCGTGGACCAGCTCACCGCCACGGCCTCCGGCACAGTCCTCGTTCGCGCCGCCGATCCCATCGCTCTCATTCAGGCCCTGCCGACAACCGCGCAGAGCGAGGCGCTGAATGACGGTGGCGTGCGTGTTTCTGGCCTCAGTGCCGAAGAAGTCGGCACCATCGCCTTCGCCGCTGGTATCGCGGTCTACGAACTGACCCCCCAGCGGGCCTCACTCGAAGAGGTCTTTATGGACCTGACCGCAAGTTCACTCCAGTACAGCCACCAAGCCCCAGGAGTTCCGTCGTGACACCCACCCTCTGGTCAGCCATTCGCAGTGAGTGGATAAAGTTCCGTAGTGTCCGCTCCACGTTGACGGGGTTGGTCACCTTCATTGTATTGACCATCGGTATTTCGGCAATTGTCTGCGTTGCCGTTAAGAGCCACTGGAACGATCCGGGCAGTCGATTTGACCACTTGGTATTCGATCCGACCTCCGTTTCCCTCACCGGTATTTTCCTTGCCCAATTCGCGGTCGGCACGATTGGCATTCTGGCCATCACTTCCGAATACGGCACTGGGTCGATGCGCACCACCCTTTCGGCAGTGCCCCGACGAGTGCGGGTCGTCCTCGCAAAGATGACGGTCCTGTCGGCCGCCATCATCGTCCTCGGTGAACTCGTAGTCTTCACGGCGTTCACGATTGGGCAGAGCATCTTCAAGGGCGTGGTGCCCACCGCCTCACTTTCAGCCACTGACGTGCTGCGAGCGGTGCTCATGGCCGGCGTCTACCTAACCCTGATTACGCTGTTTGCCTTCGGCATCGGTCTCATCGTTCGCACCACCGCCGCCAGCATCATCGTGTTCACGGCGCTCTTGCTTATTGTGCCAATCATCGTCAACTTCTTACCCCGCGCACTCCAGAACGACATCACGAAGTTCCTGCCGTCGCAACTGGGAAGCGCCATGTGGGCTGCGACACAACCAGCTCAGACTTTTGCGTGGGGCACATCGACGGCTGTCCTCGGGCTCTACGTCGTAGTCCTCGCGGTCGTTGGCTCCGTCCTACTCCAACGGCGCGACGCCTAGAGGGCCAACGTTCGCGAAGTAGTCACCCGCCGGTTACCCTCGAGTTACCCTTGAGAACTGGCATTCGTGACACGACGACCACCCAGTGAGCCGGAAAATTTGGGCTTCTGTGGCATAATTGACCTTCATGATTGAATCTCCGGAGAGCAGCCACGCTATGAACGACGATCTCGATGCCCAGTTCTACGGCGAAGGCCTACCGGTCGGCTTACCGACCTTCCAACCGAAGGTTGGCGCCCACCTCACTAACCGCCGCAAGGTCAACAGCCCGCAAGAACTGTTGGACTTTCAAGAGCTCGTGCAGTTCAAGCCCTCCAAGGGCGGCTGGTCAATCGGTAAGGACCTCATTGGCCTGATTCGCCGCGGCTCAGCCGGTGAGAAGGACGAGTCGTACCTGGACAAACTCCGTCGCGAGTCCAAGCGCGGGAAGTCCGAATCATCAACGTTCGGTATGGCGACAATTGGTGGTCGTCCCGTGGTCCTCTACGCCATGAACTGGGACTTCTTTGCTGGCTCACTTGGCGTCGTCTCGGGCGAAGCCTTCCAAGCCGCGGCCGACTTGGCGATCGCGAAGAAGGTACCGTTCGTCAGCGTCTACGTGTCATCGGGTGTTCGTCAGCACGAGAACTTTGCTGGTCTGACGCAGATGACCCGCATGGTGGAAGCAATTCGTCACTACAAGGAGCAGGTGAACCTCCCTCAGGTCGCCGTGCTGCTCGGGAACGTCTGGGGTGGTGTCTCCGCGTCAGCAGTGCCCAACGCTGACCTCATCGTCGCCACGTCCGGCACCGACTACGGTTTCGCCGGTCCGAACGTCATTGAGGCCTTCGAGGGCATGAGCGTGCCCGCGGGATCGCAGAGTGCCGAAGCGAACTTGCTGGACCGAAACATCGACGTTGTTCTTCGCGACGTACCGGAGTTGGTCTCCTACCTCGGTGAGCTCTTCACCGTGAGCGCACTGCCCGACCGCCAGTCGGCCCTCAACGCTTCCTCGCGCCCCTCGATTCGCAACGTAACGGGTCCCGACGCTCGACGCACCTTCGACTTCGGTCCCGTGGGCATCCACGGACCGAGCTTCACCCTCGACCCGTCGACACCCCTCGTGCAGCCCGCCCCCTCACGGGCCAGTTCCGACGACCCCGCCGACGCCCTCGTCGAGCGGTACCAGGATCTGATGACCGACGCGAACCGCATTGACTTGGAGTTCATTGCCCGCTACGCCTTCAGTGACACGCTCGCTATCTACAACTTCGTCGCCGAAGAAAATTTCAAGCGCTACCCCGCTGTCGTGGGCGCTATTGCGAAAATTGGCACGCAGCCCTTCATCATCGTCGGTACCCAGCCCTCGTACCAGCGCATTGGTGACACCGTCGTAAAGCGCCCATCCAACCCCGCGCCCGAGGACTTCGACTATATGCAGCGCATGCTCGAACTCGGCGAGCGCCTGCAACTCCCCGCCCTCTTCGTTACGGACACGCTGGGTGCCAAGCCAACCCTCGAGAGTGAACGCCGCGGACAGTCCCGCGCCATCGCCAAGGCCATTCTGAAGGGCATCGACTACTCGCAGCCCGTTATCACCGTGGTCGCCGGCGCGCTCGGTTCTGGTGGCGGACTAGCCACCACGCCAATGGCTGACCACGTCATCATGCTCGAAAAGGCGATGGCCTTCGTGGCCGAACCCCGAAGCGCCGCCTCCATCCTCTACAAGACGGCCACGCCGTCGCACGAACAGGTCAAGGTCACCGTCTCGACCATGCGCTCGACGGCGCAGGATCAGTTAGACCTCGGACTGGTCGATGAAGTGGTGCCCGAGGGATCAAACCCCTACCGCACCGTTGAATTGCTGCACGCCAGTATCTTGCGCTCCTACGTCGAACTGTCGGCCCTGTCTACGAAGAAACTGCGTCAGCGTCGGGCCGACCGCATCCGCGGCCTGCGCGCCTTTGAACTAATCAAGCAGTAGGGTCGCCCAAGAGGGCGTCGGTCGACTGACCGAGCGCCTCCGGTCCGAAGCGCACATCGGGACGCACGCCGTCAATACGCAGGGGGGAACGCATCACGGAGGTCTGACCGCCGGGCGTCGTCATGGTGGTGACAAAGTCGCCCGAACGGATTGTGTCCTGCTCGAACGCCTCACGGATGCTCGCGATGGGGGCGAAGGGGATCCCCTGTCCCTCGAGGCGCGTCTCCCACTGAGCCGTTGTCGCACGGGAAAAAGCCGCGTTGAGCGTCGAACGTAGGTTCTCTCGGTCGGCTACTCGTTGGGCGTTCGACCGCCACTCCGCCGCGCCCGCCGTCAGCGAGTCGTCATCGACGACCGCCACCAGACGAGCGAACTGCCCATCCGTTCCGATCGCGAGTAGTAACTGGCCGTCAGCCGTCGTGACCGGACCGTAGGGGTGGATACTCGGGTGCTCGTTACCGAG
>Ga0007809_10000904_pt1 | contig 12491 bp, 16 predicted proteins | sample CryBogCBE02Aug07_FD_60383 | JGI IMG/M metagenome (GOLD analysis project Ga0007809, IMG submission 60383) | Freshwater microbial communities from Crystal Bog, Wisconsin, USA - CBE02Aug07 | ecosystem: Environmental > Aquatic > Freshwater > Lake | place: Crystal Bog, Wisconsin, USA | collected...
CTGCCTATTATTTATCATAAGGAAATATCGTATTCTCCACGTCGTCAGGCGTCCACGACCTACGGTATCGTCATTCTCGTTCTGGTCGTCTTGATGTGCTCGGTCTATCGGTTGATGTTCTCATGTGAGAATGCGATTAGTTTGATTGTCGGACTCGTAGCAGGTGCGTTGGTCGGTATCTTCTTAGTCGGATTCTTGGCGTATATCTCCGACCGCCGCCTCACCAACATCCTCGCCTTCCCACTCATCCGTAATCGTGCCGCCGACGGCAAACCGATCTACGTCTGCGAAAAGGCGTTGAAGAAGCCGGCGCCCACTTGTGTCAAGCCAATGAACCAGAAAGAGGCGACTTCGCTACAGTCTCTACGTGCTACGATTGAGCGCGGTAGCCAACGAGTCGGTATACCCATATCGCCCGATAAACTTGACGAATTTGCGACGTTTTACGCAAATAATGCCGACCCGAATACTGGGCTAATGGACGGACAGGCACAGAATCAATCACTTACAATACTCGGTATTACTATGGAACAATTACAACAGATTCAGGCAGCAGGAAAATAGAAATAGAGAACAAGGAGGATGAGTGTAGTGCGATTACGCCAATTTTTACTCGGTTTATATCATGACCTCCCGAATGTACTCTTTACCGGTTCATTTGTACTCGGCTCTATTACCGGCTACCTACCACTCGTATGGGTCTCTATGGGCTTGATTCTCAATGGTTTAATCGTTAGCGCTGTACAACAAGGGCTCGTATTTGTATGGCCGACGTGGAATCAGATTGTAGTACCCGAAAACGGTGCCTGCCAGATTCTATCAACCGGCAAGGTGGGTGCCGGTGAAACAACGATTATAGCACCGAGTGCGTGGCTCGCTTCCGCCGTCTTCTTTGCCACCTTCATCATCTATAATTCAGTGATGCTCGCCATGATGCCGGTTGCGAAAGGAGCGAGTCAGGAGAAGGCGGATATTCGTCAAGCCTTTACCCTAACAACCATCATTATCGGCGTTGTCTTTTTCCTACTTTTATTAATGCGTGGATTCAGCGGTTGCGAATCCTACCTCGGTGGATCACTCGGTGTTCTCATCGGCGCAGGATTATCTATCGGTTTCTGGAATATCCTCAATGCGTGCGGAGGTGCGGCACGTGTTGGTATGGTACCAGATATATTACAGGTCGTCAATTCTATGGCACCACCCGGCGAGGAGACAGTGCCCGTTGTTTGTGCCGCCTAGTTGGGTCCGCCTGATACTAGTCCTATAATAAGTGATGTATCATTACGCCATTCACGGAAAGCGGCACCGGTAATCTGTTGTAACACAATCGGCTCCCATTCCGCATGAATATCTCGTAAAATACGACCCGTTTCGCTAATTATATCTGAACGAACTTTATCTACATAGAGTGCGTTGAGTAATTCCAGAGGAAATTCAGGCTTGCCATTCCGCTCATTGACAGCATTATGTAATGCCCAAATATTATAGATCATTCGTTCCTTAATCTCTGGACCCTTTACCAAGTGTAAATTCTTATTTGTGAATAACGCTCGGTGTTTGAGATACTCTGCCAAATGTCCACGGCATATGGGACACGGCATGACATCCGAGAGTGTTTTCAACAACTTCTTCCATAAAAATGGTAGATCCGTTCTATCACTTAACCACGCCAAATTATGTAGTACCCGCCATACTTTTGGTCCCCACGAATCTTTAGAACCGGGCTTTGCCATTTACTACGCAGGCGAAAAATTTGAATGTGTCTATCCGCACTACGGTGATAAGTAACAACCAATGGAGGTCGTTCAACGAATTCCTACTGGACTGTGGGAAAACCTACAAGAGGTCCTATGGCGCATGGATGCCACTTTCCTACGAGATGTGTCGCAGATAACAAAAATTCCATACAACGATTTACGAAAAGTCATTCCTACACGCGGTGTCACCACCCGAATTTCTACAGATGGACAGGAGCCCTGGTGGGTGGGGCTGACATGCCGTATGACAGTACGACGTTCCGGTGGAATGTGGCTTCGCTGCGGCGGAACCGCCTTTGAAGGCGCCTGTTGTTTCAAACATAGAGGGTTTGATGGTCGTGAAGAGGAACGGCTGCCCGATGGGCTCTTGCCCTACGATTCTGTGTCGCTGATTGGACTACCTCGTCGTCTACCCATTCGGATTGAAGGAGTCGTCTATTGGGCGTGTGAAGGGACGCAATTCTCCGAGCTCTATGATATGGACGGTAACGTTGTAAAAGGGCTGATGGTCAACTATGCTTTGCGATGGATTCTAGAAACTGACAAAAATTGAATTTCGTTATTGGTCGTAGTATTTTTTACCAAGAAATAGTAACGTAAATGGAGGAACTCTTCAAGGCTGCTATAATAACGAAGTCGCTGAAGAAAAAACCGTCTAAGAGATCAAAATTCCAAAAGAAGCGGCATTATGAAAAGAAGAAACAGACGTCTACTATTCATTGTCCTGTTCCTAAATACATTATGAAACAATGGATTGATGGTCTGGCTGGTAAGCCTAAGGCTCCTGTTCCAGGGTGTATTTCGCTTCTGTACTGCCGAAAGGAAGATTATAGTCCCTGGCTTTATAATACGATTACGGCTATATATCGTAAACGTACTGAATGGTATACTCTTATTAGCGATATGTGGACCGGTCCTAAACTCGTCGAATCTGGTATGCCAAGTACGCTCAAGCATTCAAATCCATTCTTCTATAATCAGGCTATATCAACGCATCTAGATAAACTTATATGTTTGAATATTGCTCTACGTATGGCTATTCTAAAGTATGTTCAGCGGCGACTTCTAAAAAAAATGGACCAACGGGTAGTCGGCGAGGACGACCTTCATACGACTACAGCGATTCCCGCAAATATGACCGTCGCCGTATACGATTTCAAGACTCGTGCCAAATATCTATTTCACACAAATACAATACTTAAAATGATTTTATCGTCGCTGCGATATTGTGCGTATGGAATTGCATCACCAAAGCCACCTAAGAATCCTTACACAAATTTGGAATGGACGAAGCCGCAACTAATGTCCATCACTCAGCAAATGATTTGTAACCTGGCAAGAATTCATCGTATTCCGCCGCCGATGTTTCTCAACTATTACAATTGTAATTATGTTATTTCGGTCTTTGCGAAATTTTGTGAAAAAGAACTCGGTGTCCACGCCGCCGCCGAACTCTTCAAACTCAAGGACGACCCAACAACCCAGGATATCTATGGAGAAACCATTGATGAAATCATAGAAGAACAAGATATGCATATATCGGCACGTATGCGCAGTATGATTATTGAACGGAAACTGACCGATATACTACAAAATAGATGGGATTCTATTGTAATGGCTATATGGATTTATACTAATATTAATATACTCCATAACGATTATAAATTTTATGAAGATATGATTGACGATTTCCGAAAATTATATGATGAGACTCGTATATTTATGTATGATACAATGCGTAGAACGCGTCATCCACGTCCGCCGAATGAAACCTCCCTCGCACGTACATACGCGCTCAACGTTCTTATCGACGCCGCTATATACACAGAGAATGTTCTTGAATTGAACGAGGAACCGCCACTCACCGTAAATCTTTGAGACGACTAGGAGGGATGGACATGAAGTCATATCAGCACGCAGACCTTATTTTGCCCCGGTTGTGGCTCGGTAATAAACGATCCTCCACCGACCCTGATTTTTTGACGGGTGCCGGTATCACCACGGTGTTCAACTGTACCAAGGACTTACCATTTTCACCGCTAATTAAGCGCAAGTATCGTGTGCCGGTGGATGATAATTTACAACCGGCGGAAATCAAAAATATGGCGGACTGGTCGCCTGAAATCGTCTACAAAGTCATCAATGAATATAAAAACGGTTCGGTCATATTGATCCATTGTTACGCAGGCATGCAACGGTCCGCTGCTGTTATGGCAATGTCAATCATCGCATTATCAGGTCATCGCACATCGGATATAATACCTTACATCCGTTCTCAGCGTGAAGTCGCCTTCTTTCCTGAAGCGAACTTTTTACAATCTATCCTTGAATTTGAAAAGTACTATTTTTTAGCGCGAAATGACCACGGGGACCGGCATAATTAGTTCGTGAAAGACTGGTGCCCACGGATTTACCTCAGGCTGGTAATTCTGGGCGTGTGGATGGCTCTTCTCTCGCTCCGCTACCAGCCATTCGTCTGGAATATCAAGCGGAAAGTTGTGTTGGAAGAAATCCTGATAGAGTTGCTCCGATTCGCACCGAATATGTCCCTTTGTGTCCAGGTCAATTTGATATCGGTCACGCTCTTGGTTCCAGTAAGTGCTCTCTTCAAAGATGAAATTCGGCTGTCCAATGAGTTTTGTTGGAGCGGTCGGCGGAACATTCCAGCGGTTGCGTGCTTCTGGATGGATATAAATGACTCGTCCTGAAGGGACCGGCTCCTGTAGGATAATTTCCATCGGCGGCGGCGGATATGCTAGAATATACATTGCGTGTTCAAGGATTTGCCCGTGGAGATGCGGGTGCTGGGCAAACTTGAGGAGCTCTAGCGGGGTGCCCATCGCCTGTAGAAAACTCCAAAAGGCACTTGGATGCGCAAGAAGAGGACGAGTAAGCAGATACGCGCGCCAACACTGCTTATTCTGTAGTGCGTGTTGAATGTGCTGATAAAATGCTCCACACTCGGCATCGGTCCAGCCCGCCGGCTTGGCGTGCCATTCTCTTGGCGGCGCATAGCTGCCCGTTGGGGGTGGCGGGTAGTCGCCGACTAACGTATAGGGCGGGCGTATGAGTGGAGCTGGAGTAAAGGAGGCAAGGAGAACATCGTAACGGTGAGAACGCCAAGCCGTAAACCGCTGCGGAGTAAGGTCTTTGTCCGGTTGTGCTAACAGCCAGGCAAAGCCAAGAACTTTATGAGCAAGCTCGGTTTCTAGACTCAGAAGAAGTTCATTGAGAATGGTCAAGGCTAGAGGAACATTACATTCTTCTAGGGACAGGAGGAGGGAGGCGGCGAGGTCTTGGACCTCGTATAAGTTCTTAGAGAGCGGCATGGTGCTTTCGGCTTAAAGAAAATGCGGAGCCTTCAATTTTGTTTTTATCAAGTAGGGATGGATATTTTGGTGGCGTGCCATAGCGAGGAGGATGGACCACTTTTCCTTTTTTATCCACCACGCTTTGATACTCCTGTGCGATTTGCCATGGATTTTGTAGATCCGTACACTTCAAACCGTAAATGGAGTGATTACGGTCCTGAGTCTAAAACGATGATTTGGACGCAGCACTGCCCGATTTATGTTCCATTCTCAGGAGTATCCAACTTATTTTATCATGACTCAGTCTTCTACAATCTATTTGATGATGGTTGGAAGATTCTCAAACCTGGTGGCACAATTGTTATCCCTTTGGATGATGATTTTGGACTTAGACGGGGTATCAGTGCTCAGAAAGCATTAGACAATTTCAAATCGGTTCTTAAGGGACTGTTCGCCAAACATCCGTGGGAATCGTCGGTAGTTCGTAGAGAGGAGATGCCATATATAGTCGCCTCACCATTACAAGAAGATTATAACAGATTTATTGTGTTTAAAAAACCGATACGAATGAATAAAAATAAGACGCGTAAGACACGCAAGACACGTAAGCGTCGTTAAAATGTATACCGCCGAATGAAGCGGTAAAGCCCCCGTAAAATCAAAAATATTTTTATTTTGTTTTTGATTTTTTGGGTTTCTAAGCGTAACGACCTAACAATAGACTGGTAGTTGGTGTTTAGATTGGGGATTAAATATCATCAATATTAAGCTCGCTGTCGGCGACTGGCTCACGGTGCGCGAGACGATTTGCGCCCAGTTTGGCACGGAGTTCTTCGTCGCTGGACTCCTTTTCGTCATCACCGCTCTTCTTCTCTTCTTCGTCGTCGTAGCCGAACTCAAAGCCGCCATCGTTGGCACCACTGGGACCGCCAGCAACGCCGCCACCGTCGTTCGTCATCCAATCAGGGATGGCACCCTCCTGCCGTAGTTTACCCGCCTGCTTGGATGTGAGGATGGCAACAACGTCAAAGTGCTCGCCTGCGACTGCGGACGCATCGGGATCGTAGTCCTCGCCGACGAAGATTGCGACGACATCCTTTACGGTGATAGGAGTCGCACCACGGCGACCCAGAATATTTGGAATACGGGCATTCAACTCCTTGATGCCGTGCTTGTAGGGAATTGCAACAGAAATATGACCTTGACCCAGCATCTTGGTCACGCGCGCAAATATGACACCCTCTGAGGTGCCATTGATAGCTGCCACCGCACGCTTACTATTAATTGCTTGGCGCTCGGTACCGGAAACACGACCCTTCTTAGAACGAGGCATGGTTGCTTGATATGTATGAAGGAAAGAAAGAAGTAGGATACAGAAAGAGTTTGGAGGAAGGAGGGGCAAAGGAAGGGACGAAGGAAGGCAGAGGCTAATTATGACCTACAATCAAAAAGAATCTGTCAATTTTTTCGTTTTAGATATTTGTGGGGTTTAGAAAGCCGTACGCTGCTGTGCCATAGAACGGGTTACACGTGGGCTGGGGCTGCGCTTATCGGTCTGAGTAGAGTAGCTGTATGACGCGTAAGTTGGCTCAGTGCGAATGGATCCAGTTACTTCCGTTGGCCACGAGTTGAATAGAGAGCGGACCTGGGCATAGAATGTATCCATGTAGAAACGAACATTCGATGACTTGATCATCACCGACGTGTAACCAGGGACGTCAATCTGGACGAAGTCACACGAGGCACTATCATAGTCAAGCGATTCTAGGAAACGCTCAATGTAGGGGAAGAGCTCAGAATGTACGAGAGAACGTTCAGAACGAACGCCGATCGTATTCTGAGTAAAGACAGCCGTAAAGTTGGTGCTGCCATCCGTGGGGCGAATGACGAGCTTATCATCGGGATGACCGTTCTTCTGGAGAATAATCATGATCGCGGCAGACTTGGGGACACCATTGTAGTTAAAACGGCAAGGGGGTGAAGACGACATAATGAGGGGAATGATTGCCGACGGAAGAGATTTTTGCTCGCGTCAATTTTTATCGGTTTGGGGGTAAATGTTCATGTCCTTCACCATCGCCTCAAAAATATTCGGTGTCTGTTTGAGCGGAAGTTGCTCTACAAATGTATTAAATGCTATTGTATCCTTCGGTAAGCAAGCACCCGCTGGACCCCTCAGATGCTCATTACAGTGTAAATATTCGGTGTCTACCGATTTTCTCTCTTCTAAATTTTTGATAATTGTATTATAATTTACATTTTTTTGCTTACAAATCTCGTAAAATGCGTTGGCGAATAAAATTTTCTGCGTATTATAAAGATTTTGAAAGTATTTTGTGAGTTCCGCTTCGGTAGGGTGAACCTGGGATATCTTACAATTGAGTGGTTGGTACATGGCGGCGATGGCAGCGGCGGCGGCGGAATCCTCCGTTCCTATAATACATACATTCGCCGCCTTGATATCGGCATAGCCTTGCCGTTCCTTTAAAAATTCTGGGCATACGGCAATACGGAGTTTGTATTTTTCGGCGAGAGCTAGCGTGGTGCCTGGTATTACCGTACTCTTGATACAGACGACGCCTTGGTAGTTATGGGTGCTGAGAGAGTGAATAGCAGATTCTACAATACTTATATCACATTCGTTTTGAGGGGTCAAGGGTGTAGGAACGGCGACGACGACAATATCGGTGGTGAGTATATCTTCTATACGAGTGTTAGGGAACTTAATATCATAGAACGATGTTGTATGATATTCGGTAAATACGTCATAGAGGGCTTTGCCGACTTTGCCTAGCCCAATAAATCCTATCTTCATTCTGTTGGTGTAGTATATTTTAGTGCTGTATTTATATACTCGGCACTGAAAATACGAAGTTTCGTCGCCGAATTTTGGACACTATGACCTATAATAAATCGGTCGTTCTCTATCATAAATCCGTAGGCAAATTCTCGGTCCGCCTCTAGTTGAAACCATTCTGAATATTTTATCAGATTCATGCGTTTGTCAAAAACGACAAAGGCGTGTCTATACCGGCGGTTTTTATGATAATGAACAATAAACCAGAGTTGGTCGTTGTATTCTACGGCGCACGATGACCCACACATACTATTAAAATCGTTCGGCATTTTGCGCTCTTCTAGTATAGTGAGTTCGTGCGTTTCAAAATTAATATCACATATTTGTAACGGATACCATCGGTAAATTACACATAATTTAGAATTATAATTGACAAATGACCAATTCTTCTCTACACGAAATTCGGTTTTGAACTTGGGTTGTATATGTTGTCTATCAAAGTTCGTTCCATTAAACACTCCTGATACGACCACGACCCTCATTAATTTATTAAGATATACGGCTAAGTAATAAAGTTGGTTTTCGTATACAAAAAGTCGTATATCTTCATATCCACCATTTGGATGAGGTCCTGAGACATAACCGTCGTCTATTAATTTGGTCTCCTTGACGTTAAAATCACAGGTTAGGGTGATAAGTTGATTGAGATTACGCCATAAGGGCGGACCGAGGCAACGGGAGAGCACAAGATACTCGTCTGCGTTAGCTGGATTTCGAACAATAGATGGAGAAGAAGACTTGAATAGAAGATGTTGATAGGTAAATTTGTTCGATAGATCTACAATTTGGTCGGCGACCAACTTCGGACATGCCGGTATCATCTTATCTAGGACGCACGCTAAAAAAGCCGAAATAAAATCTAGCGGCGGTTAAATGCCTTGTTCCCGTTGTGCGAAGCCCACCATTGATGCGCCCTCTATTGATGATTGGGGTCCAACTCTGTGGGCGATTTTACACGGATTTGCTGAGCAATCGGGGCAAAATGAGGATGAGCGGCAACTCTGGATTTCTATATTTGAGGGGCTGCCCAAGATAGTTCCTTGCCCCGAATGTGCTAAGCATATAACTGGGTGGCTCAAGACCCATCCCGTTGTTCGGTTACGCAAAATACCTATAGCGACGTTACACGATTGGGTTGTCGGATATATTTACGACTTACACGAGGCGGTCAATGAGCGTCTAGGAAAACCGTCGTTTCCTAAGGCGATGTTAACCGAAACGTACGGATCGTTTAATCTAGTTATCAAAATGGAATCCCTCAAACGGTTTCTTGAAAAACTCATCGGCATTTCAGGAACCGGTATGTTATCGTGGAAGACGTGGGAGGGGTTTGTGCTTCGGCTACTCACACTCTATAGCTTAGCGGGACACTGCCCTACGTGTAGATGAGCGGCGGCGTCGCTTCGGCGTCATCGCCGATTGTTTACGGGCGGTATTGAGACGATTCGCCTGATTAGAGGCAATCGCCCGTGCTAATATTATACGCTGCTCCTCGGCGGCTTTCGGTACAAATGCTCTACCGGTAAGTCGTAATCGTACAGGTGGAGGGAGTCTACCAATACGACGTGTAGAGTTGGTTTTTAGTGGCTCTATACGGCGACGTGTGATGGTCGTTGCTTTTCTAACAACCGGATATTCCTTGTTAAAAAAGCTAGTAAGTCTGTTTAAAAAACCGGACATTCCTACTATAGGGTGTCTAATATCGCGCCTTTTCAGCGGGGCTGAGGGCACGCCACTTCTCGCCAATCTTACGGGCAACCGCTACAACGTTGCTGCGGAGAGATGGGTTTTCACGGAGAATCTCAGGGCGTGTCTTCTGGGCGAACTTCATGTAGCCATTGAGCTTCTTGCCGCCGCGCTGCTTGCGGGTATTCTTACGGCTGTTCTTGTGGTTATTCTTACGTGTGCGGTTTGCCATTCTATACTCAGGGGGTTGATTTTTGTTAAAACTCGGTGAGCCTTCGCCACTAAAATTCAGCATCCGTCGCAAAGGTCATCTGCTCCGTCGTTCTACCGACTCCCGCCTTGGAATAATTGCTGACGCGCTTCTCAAAGAAGTTATCCTTGCCCTCCAGGGAGATGCGCTCCATAAACGGAAACGGATTCGCCGTATTCCAAATCTTCGGATAGCCCAGTTGAACGAGAAGTCTATCTGCTACAAATTCTAGATACTGACTCATCATCTTCGCATTCATGCCGATAAGTCCGCAAGGGAGAGACTCCGTAATAAACTCCTTCTCACACTTGACCGCTTCACGAATCATCTTATGTGCCTTTGTCTTGCTTAGTTTTGTCTGGAGCATGCTGTATAGTAGGCAGGCGAACTCTGTATGCATACCCTCGTCACGTGAGATAAACTCGTTGGATGTGGTGAGTCCAGGCATGAGACCACGCTCCTTGAGCCAGAAGATAGAGCAGAACGCTCCGCTAAAGAAGATACCCTCTACTGCCGCAAATGCCATCAGACGCGAGGCAAAGTCCGCTTCATCCGATTCCATCCATTGAATCGCCCATTCCGCCTTCTTCTTGACGCACGGAATGGTCTCAATCGCCTTAAGCAAATGGGTCTTCTCCGTTTGGTCCTTAATATACGTATCAATGAGTAAGCTGTATACTTCTGAATGGATGTTCTCCATAGCAATCTGAAACCCATAGAAGCAGCGCGCCTCTGGAATCTGTACCTGCTTCATAAAGTTCATCGCTAAGTTCTCATTAACGATACCATCACTGGCGGCAAAGAATGCCAAGACGTGACTAATGAAATGACGCTCGTCCTTATTGAGACTATCCCAATCCTTACGGTCTCTCGAGAGGTCTAACTCCTCCGCAGTCCAGAAACTACCTTCCGCTTTCTTATACATTTCCCATACCTTCTGGTTTGCAATAGGAAAGATTACAAAACGATTTGGATTTGGTTGTAAAATTGGTTCCGTCTTAGGAAAACGGCGGCGTGTAATCACTTGGAACGCCTCTTCCTTTTGCTGGCTACCGCGGGCGCCTAACGATCCACTATCCACTGACGTGGAACGACGACGGGGAACTATGATATCAGGAGGAGTTGATACAGCGTTCATTGCCGGTACTTTATTCTGCGATTTCATTTTGCCGGGGTTGAATGCGTTTTGTGAAATTTAGCAGTTGTGTAGGCTTACGTCATTTTTTTCCCTCGGGACGAACAAAATTGAGCGTGGTTTGGCGAAGGTAAGGGAGGGGCATTACTCCTTAGTTAAGATGACGAGTGTTGGACTAAGTACTTGGCTTCTTGGTATTGGTGGCTATGCTGGTCTCTTTGGTTCTCTCGCCCTGTTCTATCTCTATCCCGCTTTTCCACGTAAGTATGTACCAGTTCTCTGTGTCGTACCCATTGCGAGTGCCGCCGCCCTTTACACCTTCTTTCAAATTCTTTACCTAACACTAGAATTTGTCGTTCTAGTTCTTCAGTCAATGCTCAATGAACATATTACCGTTGTGCTCATCTCTACGACATTCATTGGCGGACAAGTTCTACTCATCGGGTATGTTGTATACAAAAATAACTATCTGAATCGTATTGTTCTCAATCACGCAGTTGATGAAGAGACTGAAGGCGAAGACGAAGGCGAAGACGAAGGCGAATACGAAGGTGAAGATGAAGAACTACAACCTGAAGATGTTGATAGCGGCGCTGATGCGGATAATGAAGATGGAGTGAATCTCAGTGCTGTACCTAAGTGTAATGGTTGCGATGATGAATGTACTAAGTGTATGCCGCCCCTTGTTTCTACTAGTGCCGCGACCGGACTCAGCGGTGAAGTCATTGCCGATGTTGTATGCGAAAACGGTGTCTGCCGCATCAATAATGTAACAACAACCAGCCAGGCATGGAAGGATATGCTTGCCGAAGAGGGCGTCAAGATTGATTAAATAAGAACTTTACGAAGACGAACCAACAGTTTCAAGAAGGTCGTCTCGGTTTCTGGGATTTCAAACAATAAGGAGAGTGGCTTGTTGACACGGATGGCGCCCTCTGGGCTCACCAATTTTTCAGCAAATATATAGTTTTTTACGGCGCTGACGATATCCTTATACGGATAACGCTTGGTGAGGTCAATATTCGGCAAACCGGGCGGCTTCACAGCGAATGTTTGATGGCGAAACGGAGACGATTCTAGAAAAGCGGGGTCTCTGAATTGTTCCAAGGCGAGTTCTATGATGGGTTTTTCAATCGTTTTCATATGTGTATCAATATGGCTCAAATTATTGACGAGCGACTCAATCGTCTCGGTCATTTCCTCTAGATCGCACTCCATTTCAAATAGATTCATAAGTTTTGCCGTCTTGCTTGTAGTACCGGTTGAATTCGTACCGGCGGTGGAGGATGACTCGTAGCCCTCTGACTCTGCGTCGCTCATATCTACCAGGAACGGTTATTCCTCGTGGATATCTTCATTTTTTATGGGTTACGGAGGGGGCTCATGGCTCATGGCTCTTTGCGAATACGGCTCGCCAGCCAACTTACCGGACTGTGAATCTCGCCCCGCCAAAACCACGCATACGTCGGCAACGGCTGCTCCGTCTGTTCCTTTG
>Ga0007809_10000906_pt1 | contig 12488 bp, 7 predicted proteins | sample CryBogCBE02Aug07_FD_60383 | JGI IMG/M metagenome (GOLD analysis project Ga0007809, IMG submission 60383) | Freshwater microbial communities from Crystal Bog, Wisconsin, USA - CBE02Aug07 | ecosystem: Environmental > Aquatic > Freshwater > Lake | place: Crystal Bog, Wisconsin, USA | collected...
TTAAGAATGTATGAACCAGCTTCAAGCTTACCTGAGTAAACTCTAAAGTATGCTAACTTACCAACAAATGGGTCAGTAGCGATTTTGAAAGCTAGACCTGCAAAAGGTTGAGCAACATCTGGTTTTCGTTCAATTTCTTCGTCAGTCTTAGGGTGTTTACCCCATGTGCTACCACGGTCAATAGGGCTAGGTAGTAGTTCAACAACTGCGTCTAGAACTTTTTCTACGATAACACCACGTCCATCACCACCTGTAACAGCGTAGAATCTACCAGTAAGAACTGCAGTTCTAATAGCTTGCTTAATTTCTTCAGGAGTTAAACCTTCTTCACCAACTTCTAGATACTTTTCTAGTAATGTTTCATCTTCAGCTACTGCATTTTCAACAAGTAGACTTCGGTATTTATTTACTTGGTCCATCATGTCAGCAGGAATTTCAGATTCAACAAGTTCGTGATCTGTAAATTCTTTGTATGTGTAGGCCTTCATGTTAACGAGGTCAACAATACCGTTTATAGATTGTTCGAATCCAATAGGAAGGTGGATAGGAAAAGCTCTCTTAGAAAGTCTATTGTGAATAGATTCTAGAGATTTGTAGAAGTCACCACCAGTTTGGTTAATCTTGTTAATAAAACAGATTCGTGGAACTCCGTACTTGTCAGCTTGTCGCCATACAGTTTCAGATTGGCTTTCTACACCCATCTTACCGTCGAATACAACACATGCACCATCTAGAACTCTTAAAGATCGTTCAACCTCTACAGTAAAGTCGATGTGTCCTGGTGTATCGATAATGTTAATTTGGTGATCTTTCCAATAACAAGTAACAGCAGCGGAAACGATAGTGATTCCTCTTTCTCGTTCTTGAGCCATCCAGTCAGTTGTAGTTTCACCTTCGTGCACAGCACCAATTTTGTGCTTAAGTCCTGTTCGGTAAAGAATACCTTCAGTAGTAGTAGTTTTACCGGCATCGATGTGCGCGATAATACCAATGTTTCTTAATTTATCAATTGAATATTTCTTTTCAGCCATATATTACCCTTCCTAGTAAATAGATTAATATCTCGCGAAGTGGGCAAAAGCTCTGTTGGATTCTGCCATCTTGTGAGTGTCTTCTTTTTTCTTAACTGCCCCACCTTGGTTATTGTAGGCTTCTTCAAGTTCTGCAGCGATTCGATTAGCCATGCTAATACCTTTTTTAGATCTAGCAGCTTGTACGAACCACATGATTGTTAAGTGCTGTTGTCTTTGACCTTTAACTTCAAAAGGAATTTGGTAGTTAGCTCCACCAACTCTTCTTGAACGAGTTTCAACTTGTGGTGAAATGTTCTTCATTGCTTGGTCGAAAACTTCTAAAGGGTTTTGTACTTTAAGCTTGTTAGCAGCAATTTGCATACCATCGTAAACTAATTTTTCAGCGATTTGCTTCTTACCGTCAAGCATAACTCGGTTAATAACCTTTTGTACTTGAACAGAATTATATAGTCGGTCTGGTTGTACTTCTCGTACTAGTGATTTAGTCTTTTTTCGTGGCATTATTTGCTCGCTTTCTTGGTACCGTACTTAGAACGTCCATTCTTACGATCAGTAACGCCTTGTAGGTCTAGAGAACCTCTAACAATGTGGTAACGCACACCTGGAAGGTCTTTTACTCTACCACCTCTTACTAGAACGGCTGCGTGTTCCTGTAGGTTGTGGCCTTCTCCACCAATATATGCCCAAACTTCTTGTCCATTAGAAAGTCGTACACGTGCTACTTTTCTTAGAGCTGAGTTAGGCTTCTTTGGAGTCTTAGTTGTTACCTTAATACATACACCTCTTTTGAATGGTGCATTCTTTTCATAGATTTTAGTCTTTAGGTTGTTTGTAACCTTCTGTAGTGCTGGAGACTTACTTTTAGTAGTCACCTTTACTCGAGGCTTACGAACCAATTGATTAATTGATGGCAATTTGTTCTCCTTGCTTCTTTAAATCTACTGCCCATGTATTTCTCTTGAGGTTGCCTACCTAACTAAAGAGACGGCTCGGATTTAAAGAGTTATATTTAATATTATTTAACAATACCTATTTTAACATCTTGTTGCCTAATTAGCAACGGCTTCAACTATGTCATCGACTAGTTGATCTTCAGTTTCTTCTTCCTCTACGGCAAAACCTGTTCCAACTGGAATCTTTCGTCCTAGGATCACGTTTTCTTTTAGACCGTATAGGTGATCTAACTTACCACTTGTTGCAGCGGCTATTAGAACTCTAGTTGTGTCCTGGAATGAAGCAGCAGATAGGAATGAATCAGTAGATAGAGATGCTTTAGTAATACCAAGAAGTAATTGGTTATACTTCGCAGGTTGTTTACCTTCAGCAATTAGTCTTTCGTTTTGTTCAACAACAGCTAACTTAGAAACTACGTCACCAGTAATGAATTCACTATCGCCAGATTCTTCAACCTGAACTCTAGAGAACATCTGTCGTACGATGATTTCAAGGTGCTTATCTGAAATGTTTTGTCCCTGACCACCGAAGATACGTAGAATTTCATTCATGATGTATCTTTGAGTAGGTTCAACACCTTGCAGCCTCATTAGATCCTGTAGGTTAATAGAACCACTAGTTAGTCTTTGACCAGCAACAATGTTGTCACCATCAGTAACAGCTAGCGCCTTGAATCCTGGGATTTCGTATTTAACTACAGATTGGCTAGTTGGATTAATTAGTACTTGTTTACCCTTAACTTCTAGTTTTCCTGAAATTGTAGCAACTAATGGTTCGCTTCCATCTTCTTGTGATGCAATAACATCCCCGATAGTAACGTCGCTTCCACTAGATACCTTAACTTGTCGTCCGTTTAGAGAAAGTTTTACAGATTCTTTAGGATCCGCATTAACTTGGATTACGTAGTGATCACCTTCTTCCCATACATTTACAGTACCAGCGATTTCACTTAAGTAAGCTTGACCTTTTGGAGTTCTTACTTCGAATAGCTCTTCAGCTCTAGATAGACCTTGAGAAGCTTCATCCGCAAGAACTGCTCCACCACGGTGCTTAGAGTCTAGAGATAGCTGAGTACCAGGTTCACCGATACTTTGTGCAGCAATAACACCAATTGGGTGGTGATCGGCTACTAATTCACCAGTAGCAGGGTCCACACCATAAGACTTACGTCCCACACCACGAACATCTGTTGAAGATAGTGCAGATAGAATCTTAATTCCATCCAATTTAGCATCTTCTTCAATCTTTTTAGCAATTTCTTCAGTAATTAGTTCACCCTTAGCAACATAACCCTTAACATCTTCAGCAGCAAATCTACCAGTAAGTCTTGTAGCATAAGTTGTACCGATGTGTTCAGCGTCAGCTCGAAGCATCGCATATCCTGGATCTGTATTAGTATCGTCAATTGTAAATACATCTTGAGATACGTCTACAAGTCTTCGAGTTAAGTAACCAGCATCAGCAGTCTTAAGTGCAATATCGATCATGGCCTTTCTAGCACCACGAGTAGATACGAAGTATTCTAGTGGGTCTAGACCATTGAAGTAACCAGACTTAATAGGAAGCTCAATAGCTTTACCTGAAGCATCTGAAAGCACTCCAACAAGTCCAACAGAAGATTTCATCTGACCTACGTTACCTCTAGCACCTGAAGTAATAGCGATAGACATAGTAGAATCTTCGTCTTTAATCTGAGCAGACAACATATCTTGAACAGTTGAATCGATCTTAAGCCAGCTATCTACAACTAGTCTTACTCTTTCTTCTTCGTTAATGAATCCATTAGCGAATTGTTCAGCAATTTGCTTAGCTTTATCTTCACCACCTTGAATTACATCTTCTAGGCCAATTACTGGCTTGAAGTCACCCATTCCTATAGAAATACCGCTCTTAGTAGCATATTGGAAACCAAGGTCTTTAACATGGTCAGCAATGCTTGCAGTAATATCTATTCCGTACTGTGCGTAAGCCTTAGCTAGCACAGCTTGTAGTTTCTTCTTATTCATTACATCGTTAACGAATTCAAAGTCTTCTGGGAATGCTTCGTTGAATAAGAATCTTCCTAGTGTAGAAACAGTTTCTTTTCCTCTGAAGTTAATTCTAATTGTGCTTTGAAGTCCGATCTTGAATGCATCGAATGCCATAATAGCTTCATCAAGTGAAGTGAATGGAGTAGCTTCGTCTTTAGTTACACCTGGCTTGTCATAAGTTAGGTAGTAAAGACCAAGCACGATGTCCTGCTCGATGTAAAGAATTGGGGTACCATCAGCTGGCTTAAGAAGGTTCTTGTTAGCAGCCATGATTTCTCTAGCTTCTTTTTGAGCATCATCACTAAGTGGAAGGTGAACAGCCATCTGGTCACCGTCGAAGTCAGCGTTGAAACCTTTACAAACTAGAGGGTGAAGCTGGATAGCTCGTCCTTCAATAAGTACAGGTTGGAAAGCTTGTACAGAAAGTCTGTGAAGTGAAGGAGCACGGTTTAGTAGTACGTACTTACCTTTAATTACTTCGTCTAATGCATCCCATACAATTGTTTCACCTAATTCAATTAGTCTAGAAGCACTTCTAATGTTGTGGGCTTGATCTCTAGCGATTAGTTCTCCAATTACGAAAGGCTTGAATAGCTCTAGGGCCATCATCTTAGGAAGACCACATTGGCTAATCTTAAGCTCAGGACCAGACACAATTACAGATCGTCCAGAGTAGTCTACTCTTTTACCTAGTAGGTTCTGTCGGAATCGTCCTTGCTTACCCTTTAGAAGATCAGAAAGGCTCTTAAGTCGTCGTCTTTGTCCAGTAGAAGCAACTGCACGTCCACTTCTAGCGTTGTTGTTGTCTATTAGAGCATCAACAGCTTCTTGAAGCATTCTTTGTTCATTTCGCTTAATTACTTCAGGAGCATTAAGTTCAATAAGCTTCTTAAGACGGTTATTTCGGTTAATTACTCTTCGGTAAAGGTCGTTCATGTCGCTAGTTGCGAAACGTCCACCTGTAAGTTGAACCATAGGTCTAAGGTCTGGTGGAATAACAGGAAGAACTGAGATACATGTAGAAGATGGATTAATTCCTGCTTTTTCCATAGATTCTAGAAGTCGAAGTCTCTTTAGAAGTTTCTTCTTTCTCTGACCCTTAGCAGCTTCAGCTTCTTCGTTTAGTTCAGAAATTAGCTTCTTTAAATCAATGTCATCTAGTAGATCTTTTAGTGCTGCTGCACCCATTCCTACTGTAATTAGAGCCCTAAGTTCACTTGGAAGGTCTCTGTAGTCTGCTTCAGAAATAAGATTGAATTTAGCTAGAGAAGTTAGTTGATCTCGAACAACTTCAAAATCTTTTTGTAGTTCTTCAATTTCTTTACTTCGCATTTCAGCAAGTGCTTTAATGTTAGCTTCTTCATTCTTAGCTTCTTCTTCATATCTGTGATTAATAGCTTCATTAGCAGCTGCAAATTCAGCTTCTTTGTCTTGAAGCATTTGATCTCGCTTATCTACATCTAAACTCTTGATGATGTAGCTAGCAAAATATGTAACTCTTTCTAGATTCTTAACAGTAAGACCTAGTAGAAGTCCCATAGCTGATGGAGTTCCTCTTAGGAACCAGATGTGAGAAACAGGAACAGCCAAAGAAATGTGTCCCATTCTTTCTCTTCGAACGATACTCTTTGTTACAAGGTCACCATTCTTATCTACTGCAGCTTCTCGGCTTCTTACACCCTTGAATTTAGCATCATGAGGGTTAATATCTTTAACTGGTCCGAAAATTCTTTCACAGAATAAACCATCACGTTCTGGTTTTTGAGTTCGGTAGTTAATAGTTTCTGGCTTAGTTACTTCTCCGTAACTCCATTCTAGGATATCTGCAGGGCTAGCAACTGAAAGTCTAACTGCGTCAAAGTCTGCAATATTAATTCCATTGTTTGAGAATTTATATGGATTCATTATTTGTCACCTCCTTCTTCTTCAGAAAGTGCTTGAACTTTGTCACTTTCATTAATTTGGTCATCTAGTTCTAAAATTTCAAATTCATCTAGAGCAACGTCTTCACTTACATCAACGTCTGATGCTCTTTCTTGTGGTACTTCGATGTCGCTTTGGTGCTCACCCTCATCCTTAATGTTTGAAGATAGAACGTTTTCAGCATCAACAACTTTGTCTGATGCAACTAGATCAACTTTAAGACCTAGACCTTGAAGTTCTTTAACAAGAACGTTGAAGGATTCAGGAATCTTAGGACCAACAATTGGCATCTTCTTAATGATTGATTCGTAAGCTTTGCTTCTTCCGTAAACATCGTCGGATTTGATAGTTAGCATTTCTTGAAGTGTAGCTGCTGCACCATATGCTTCTAGTGCCCACACCTCCATTTCTCCGAATCTTTGTCCACCGTTCTGAGCCTTACCACCTAATGGTTGTTGTGTAACCATAGTGTATGGACCAGTTGAACGTGCGTGAATCTTATCTGCAACCATATGGATCATCTTAATCATGTACATGTTTCCAACAGTAGTCTTTTCGATGAATGGTTCACCAGTTCGTCCATCATAAAGTTGCTGCTTACCATCTTCAGGTAGTTTAGCTTCCTTAAGAAGTTCTTTAATCTTATCTTCGCTTATTCCATTGAATGATGGAGAAGCAACCTTAAATCCTAAAGTTTTCGCTGCAATACCTAGGTATGTTTCGAATAACTGTCCTAGGTTCATTCTTGAAGGAACACCTAGTGGGTTTAAGATAATGTCTACTGGAGTACCGTCTTCTAAGAATGGCATGTCTTCAACAGGAAGGATTCTTGCGATAACACCCTTGTTACCGTGTCGTCCTCCAAGCTTATCTCCAACAGAAATCTTTCGCATTTGAGCTACGAATACCTGGATTTGTTTAATAACACCAGCTTTAAGTTCGTGACCGTTTTCTCTTGAGAATACTTTAATGCCAACAACTTTACCGTGTTTACCATTACTCATTCTTTGTGAAGTATCTCTAACTTCCTTAGCTTTTTCACCGAATATAGCTCTTAGTAGTCTTTCTTCACTTGAAAGTTCTTGTTCACCTTTAGGTGTAATCTTTCCAACTAAGATATCTCCAGGATGTACTTCAGCACCGATTCGAACGATACCTTCTTCGTCTAGGTGTCTTAGGGATTCTTCAGAAACGTTTGGAATATCGCTAGTGACAAGCTCAGGGCCAAGCTTAGTTTCACGTACTTCAATCATGAAGTCAGTAATGTGAACGCTTGTTAGAGTGTCGTCTTCAACTAGTTTTCGAGAAATAATGATCGCATCTTCGAAGTTGTAACCATTCCATGGCATAAATGCTACGGTAAGGTCTTTTCCAAGAGCTAATTCACCATCTTGTACGCTCATACCTTCAATAAGAACGTCGCCCTTCTTAACCTTATCGCCAGAATTTACTCTAACTTTTTGGTTAATAGATGTACCTTCGTTACTTCGAATGAATCTTAGTGGTGTGTAAGTTTTCTTACCACCCTTATATTCAACTACAACTTCTTTAGATGTAGCCGTAAGAACTGTACCAGCATCTTCAGCAACAACTAACTGTCCTGAGTTGCTAGCAACTTCTGCTTCTAGTCCAGTACCTACTATAGGGGACTTAGGAACAATTAGAGGCACTGCCTGTCTTTGCTGGTTGGAACCCATCAAACTTCGTGCAACTAAGTTCTTTTCAATAAATGGAATAAGACCAGCACTTGATCCAATAACTTGGTTCATGGCTGCGTCCATGTAATTAACATCATTAGCGTCTACTTGACCTGAGTTTAGGTTAAATCTTGCACTAACTCTTTCATCAACGAAGTATCCATTTTCATCAATTTCAGAACCAGCACCAGCAATAATAGCGTTTTCTTCCTCATTTGCATCTAGGTAGATAATTTCATTAGTTACCTTAGCTTTAACTGGCCATGTAATTTGTTTCTTAATTTTTTCTAATTTAGCTACATCTGCAGCTTTAAGTACTGTTCCAGCCTTAACTAGAACTTTACCATCCTCATCTTCGTAATCTACTGCAGCGATGTGACCAACTAAATCCTTAGCGCTAGCAGCATTTACTACTTTTCTGTATGGAGTTTCTAGGAAACCGTAGTCGTTAACTCGTGCATAGTTAGCTAAGTTAAGAACTAGACCAATGTTTGCACCTTCAGGAGTTTCAACTGCACAGATTCTACCATAGTGAGTAGCATGAGCGTCACGTACTTCAAGTCCAGCTCTTTCTCTTGAAAGACCACCAGGTCCCATTGAAGAAAGTCGTCTCTTTAGAGCTAACTCACTTAGAGGGTTAATTTGGTCCATGAACTGAGATAGCTGAGATGATGCAAAGAATTCTCTTACAGCAGCAACAATAGGACGTGCGTTAATAAGCTGTGAAGGAGTAACAGTTTCAATTTCACTCATACTCATTCGGTCCTTAGTATTTCGTTCCATTCTAAGCAGACCGATTCTGAATTGCCTTTGTACCTGTTCGCCAACCATTTTAACTCTTCGGTTTGCTAGTGAGTCGATATCGTCAGCTGGTTCTTGTGTGTTATTTAGTCTAATAATTTCAGCAATAATTGCTTCTAGATCTTCAAGACGCATTACTCTGTTTTTAGCAGTATTAGGAACATCTAGATTTAGTCTCTTATTAATTTTGTATCGTCCAACTCTAGAGAAGTCGAATCTCTTGTAGTTAAAGAACATATTTTCAATTAGGCTCTTAGCATTTTCAACAGTAGCTAAGTCACCTGGACGTAATCGTCTATATAGTTCGATTAACGCTTCGTTCTGTCCACGAGCAGTATCTTTGTCTAAAGTAGCCTTAAGGTGGCTTACTTTACCGCTATCTACATGCTTGAACATTTCCTTCATTGCGGATTCAGAAACACCTAATGCCTTAAGAAGAGTAGTAACTGGTAATTTTCTCTTCCGGTCAATCTTTACATAAATAGCACCATTAGCTGCGGTTTCAAATTCTAACCAAGCTCCTCGACCTGGTATAACCTTTGCACCGTATACTTTAGAGATTCCTGAAGTTTCTGATGTAAAGAATACTCCAGCAGATCTAACTAATTGGCTAACAACAACTCTTTCAGAGCCGTTAATAACAAAAGTACCTCGGTCTGTCATCCATGGATAGTCCCCGAGGTAGATTTCTTGTTCTTTAACAACTCCAGTAATCTTGTTAATCAGCTCAACCTTAGCCATAAGAGGCGCATCATAAGATACGTTGTTTTCTCTAGCTTCTAGTTCAGTAATTTTTGGTTCTTCAAAATGATAATCTAGGAACTTTAATGTAAGTTTAGTTCCAGTGTAGTCATCAATTGGACTAATTTCTTGTAGTAATTCGCCAAGACCTTCTTCTACGAACCACTTAAATGATTTATTTTGGTGGTCTACTAGGTTAGGAAGATTTACAACTTCTTTACCTTCGTTAAAGTAGACTCTTTTAGTGCTAGATGTTTTAGCCATATATTTAAAAGCCCCCTTTCAAGTGAGGAGTTAATTTGTATTAATTTATTGTGTGATTGATTTTAATAATGATTATTACCAGTTATAAGTAGTAATTGATATATTTTTTTAGGTGTTTTCAACGTTGAAGAAAACTAAGCGTTATCTGTTATGGTCTTCTAATTTTGGAAGAACACTAAAAATAGGCTTACACAACTTCTGATTAATATCTTAGAGTTTTTATAAATATTTGTCAAGAATATTTACATCTTAGAAATAATGTCGTCTACAAGTCCATATTTCTTAGCTTCATCTGCATTCAGCCACTTATCTCGCTCCATGTCGTCATGTACTCTAGACTGTTTCTGTCCGGTATTCTTGATCATAATATCTTCGATAACTTTCTTAATCCTTAGCGACTCTTTAAGATCAATTTCTTGATCAGTTACTTTACCCCTAGTTCCGCTTGATGGTTGGTGAATCATTACAGTTGAATTAGGAAGAAGGAATCTTTTACCTTTAGTACCAGAACTAAGTAAAAGGGCTGCAGCAGAAGCCTGAACTCCAATGCCTACGGTCATAACATCATTACTTAAGTAATTCATAGTGTCATAGATAGCGAGAGCGTCATACACGCTTCCACCCGGGCTATTTATATATAACTTAATATCTTTCTTGGGATCTTCTGCGTTAAGAAATAACAGCTGAGCTACAACTAGATTAGCAGTAACTTGATTAATCTCTTCACCTAGGAAGATGATACGGTCTTTTAGAAGTCTAGAATAGATATCATAAGCACGCTCCATTCTACCTTCAGATTCAATTACTGTTGGTACTAGATAAGAAGTTTTCTTGTTCATGATTTAATATTTTAGATATTTAGCACTCACAAGTCAAGAGTGCTAATTTACTTGAGAAGCTAGGTGTTTTAGTACTTTATCTGTCAGAAGCCTCATCATAAGATCTCTTCTATTTTCAAACTTAGTAAGTTCTTCAAGCATTGCCGGATCCTTATACTGATTCTTAAGATAATCCATGGCCTGTTCGAATTCTTCGCGAGTTACTTGTACATCATCACGAGCCGCTATTTCTCCAATAGCTATTCCAGATCTAACTCGGTCTGCTGCAGTAATCTTTGCTTCGGCATTAAATTTAGCTTCATCTAATTTAGAAGCTTTTAGGTATTCTTCCCATGTCTGTCCCTGATTTAAAGCCTCACGCTTTGCCTTAGAAACTACGATCTCAACTTCTTCATTAACTAATTTTTCAGGAAGGTTAACCTTAGTTTTCTTTCCAAGGAAATTAAGAATTTCGTCTTCTAATCTTCTTAGATTATTAGCATTGAGTTCGTTCTCTAGTTCTTTTTTTATAGCTTCTTTAAGTTCCACTAAAGTTTTAAATGGACCCATTTTACTAGCTAGCTCATCATCTAATTTAGGCAATATAGATCCTTCGATTTTCTTAACAGTAACATTGAATGTTACCTTACGGTTTCTAAATTGTTCTGCTCCGTAATCCTTAGGAAATACTATATCGAAAGATTTCTTGTCTTTAGGCTTTAGGCCAACTAGTTCTTCTTCAAAACCTGGGATAAAGGATTTACTGCCAAGAATTAGAGGGTAATCTTCACCAGTGGTTCCAGTAATTACTTTTTTATCCTTAGGATCAATACCTTCGAAATCTATAGTAACTCGGTCAGTTAATTTAGCTGCTTTATCTGATTCTTTAAAATCTGATGCTCGCATTCTTAAATCTTCTAATGCATCATCGACGTCTTTAGCTGTGATCTTTACTGCTTTGTTTTCAGATTTAAAATTCTTCATATCTGGAATAGTAATCTTTCCTAATTTATCTACAGTAATAGTAAATTCTAAAGTGGAGAATGGTACGAACTTTTCAACTTTAATTTCAGGATTGGATACTGGTTTAATTTTTAATTCTTCAATAGATTTAGTGTAAAGAAGATCAACCACGTCTTGTAGCACGCTAGAGCTAAGTGCATTTTGGTCAATATTTTTCTCAACAATATTAAGAGGTGCTTTACCTGGTCTAAATCCAGCTATCTTAGCTTCTTTTTGGTGATGTTTTAATACTAGGTTTTTACTGTCAGTTAATTCTTTTAAATCTGCAGTTATTTTGTATGAGCTACTAAGCTCTTGATCTTTGTGGTTAGTTATTTTCATAAGTTATAACTTTAACATATTTAATCTGTTTTTACTAACTCCGTGAGATTAAAAACATAAACAAAATTAGTGCTACGAAGAACCAAGCGATGTCATATTTTATATTTTCAGCAGATTCTTTTTTCTGAATTCCTTTAGCAAATTTGAAGTATACTCCAGCCTTATATACCTTGTTCTTTCTAGTTGTTCTAAAGAATTTAAAGCTGAGTAGATCAGGAAAAGCCCCAACAAATGCACAAACCATTCCTAAGATGTAGTTATGTGGTTTAGTTAAGAATAAGGTCAGAACTATCAGGAAACATAAGAATCCTTCAACGAAAAGGTATTTTACGAATTCGCTAGATTTAATGTCCCATTTATTACCAAAATGCGGCAATGTATCCATGAAATAATGAGAAGCAAGACTAAGTGGCACTGCAGCGTATGGATTACCTAAAGATAATCCTATTATTGCTCCAGTGATTGCATGATTAGTAGCTGTCATTTGGTTTATGAGATAACCCTAATTAAATGTTCAACGTCGTCAAATGAAACCTCATTTCCAGTTTCTAGATCTTTAACTGTGTAAGATTTACTTTCGAGTTCTTTATCTCCAACGACAATAATATATTTAGCTCCTTCTTTTTCAGCCCATTTTATTTTCGAGGAAAGTTTTTTATCTGAAAGCTCACTAGTTACATTAATATTCTTAGAGTGTAAAAGCTCAATGAATTTATTTAATTCAACCATATTGCCACTTATCGATAACACAGCAAGCTTAGTGGAAAAAGTAAGTTCAGGCATTAAATTATGAGATATTAAGAAGTTCTCCATAGTAACGTCTCCAAGACCAAAACCAACCACAGGGAGATTATCTACTCCAAAGAGCCCAACTAGTCCGTC
>Ga0007809_10000909_pt1 | contig 12481 bp, 18 predicted proteins | sample CryBogCBE02Aug07_FD_60383 | JGI IMG/M metagenome (GOLD analysis project Ga0007809, IMG submission 60383) | Freshwater microbial communities from Crystal Bog, Wisconsin, USA - CBE02Aug07 | ecosystem: Environmental > Aquatic > Freshwater > Lake | place: Crystal Bog, Wisconsin, USA | collected...
ACTATTTTAAAATTTACTGCTTCTGGCAGTTATACAGCTTAATTAGGAGATTTACATGGGACATTTTGCAAAAGTAGTAGATGGTAAAGTTACACAAGTTATTGTGGCTGAACCTGAATTTTTTACAACATTCGTTGATTCATCGCCAGGCGCATGGATTCAAACTTCATACAATACACATGGCGGTCAACATACTAATGGTGGCACACCTTTGCGTGGTAACTACGCTGGTATTGGTTACACTTATGATGCACAACACGATGTGTTTTATGCTCCACAGCCTTTCCCATCTTGGACATTAAATCAAACAACTTGGACATGGGAAGCTCCAGTAGCTATGCCGACAGACGGTAAAGTTTATAAATGGGATGAGTCTACAAAGACTTGGGTAGAAGTAGCTTAATTAAGGATATATTATGACCGTCATTATCAGCGGCTCAACTGGAATAGCTGCAAACACTGCTACACAGAGTATTGATTTGCCACAAGGCACGACTGCTCAAAGACCTGCAAGTCCTGCCGCTGGTGCTATGCGTTTTAATACCACTACAAATACTACTGAGGTATATAGCGGTATTGCTTGGATTGCAATTACTTCTCAAACTTATACAGCAAGCTATTTAATAGTTGCTGGCGGTGGTGGTGGTGGATGTTATGGCGGTGGTGGGGGAGCTGGTGGATTATTAAGTGGAACAACTACTCTTACAGGTGGAACTGCTTATTCTTTTGTTGTTGGCGCTGGTGGCGCTGGTTTAAGCATTTATACAGCAGTAGCTTCAAATGGATCGAATTCATCTGCTTTTGGATTTACTAGTGTTGGCGGTGGTGGCGCAGCTTCTTATTCTTCTACTGGAACTGTTACTGGAGCAGGAGGTGGATCAGGAGGAGGAGGAGGTTCAACAGGAAACACTCCATATACTTCTGCTGGTGGTTCGGGCACTAGCGGACAAGGTAATGCTGGTGGAACAGGAAACTATAGTGGAACAACATCTGCCGCAGGCGGTGGTGGTGGTGGAGCTGGTGCTGCAGGAGCTAATGGATCAGGCGCATCAGGCGGTGCAAATGGTGGCATTGGAGTTTCTTCATCAATAACAGGATCTGCTGTTTATTACGCTGGTGGTGGTGGAGGTATAAACGGAAATGCTGGATTTACTTCATCAGGTGGTTCAGGCGGTGGAGGTAATGGTATAGCTTATGGAAGCTCAACTCCTGGAAATAATGGCACAGCCAACACAGGCGGTGGTGGTGGAAATTCTGGTTCAAATGGTGTTTTGTCAGGAACTGGCGGTTCAGGGGTTGTTATTGTTTCTGTTCCAACTGCAAACTATAGTGGTACAACTACTGGAAGCCCTACCGTAACTACAAGTGGCTCAAATACAATTCTTACATTTACAGCTTCAGGCTCATACACAGCTTAATTATGGTAGCCGCATACACTCAATCTCGTGACAAAGTAATTCAAGGTGCCTTGCGTGTATTAGGCGTTATTGGCGCAGGTGATACTCCAACTCCTGAGGACTACGACAATTGTTCTCAGGCTCTTAATCTGTACATTAAACAGTTACAGACTAAGGGTATGCCCTTATGGAAAGTGGAAGACCTACAAGTTCCTATGGTAATTGGACAAAACACTTACACTCTTGGGCCTACAGGAAACGTAGTCACAACACGCCCTTTACGGGTTGTTATGGCGTTTATTCGCAACCCACAGAACCAAGATACCACCCTAATGGTTATCTCACGTCAAGAGTATATGCAACAAGGCTACAAGCCTTCTCAAGGCATTCCTAACCAAGTCTACTATGACCCACAATTAGGTAATGGTGTTTTGTACGTATACGACACCCCTTCTGCAACTGGCTACACAATTCACCTACAAGTACAAATGCCCGTAGATGACGTATTAACTCCTAGTCAAATTCTAGACTTTCCTTCTGAATGGTTTAACCTTCTCAAGTTTGGATTAGCAGACCAAATTAGTCTTGAGTATGGAGTTCCTGCACAAGTACGTGCTGAATTAGCTCAAAGGACTATGAAATTAGAAGAAGTAATGACTGACTGGAGTCAAGAAGAAGCTAGTACTGCATTCTCCCCTTCTAACCGTTTTTATAGCTAATTATGGGAATATCTCGCATCCCAACGGGTCATAACATTGGCTCAAGAGATGGAACCTTAAACAAAGATAGTAAGGTTGGCAACGCAATTATTGAAATAGAAAAGAAGGAATCTACTTCAATCGTTAAGCGTCCTGGTTTATTGACCTATCAAACACCAACTACTACAGGAGCAGGACTTGGTATATTTGCCGCTGGTACTCACTTACTTAGCATTGTTGGAACTACCCTATATGACAATGGAGTTGCTAAAGGCACCGTGGATGGTTCTGGCCCATACAACTTCGTATACTCGGTAGACCAAACACAAGTCTTTTTTAAAAACGACAATCACGGATATGTCTATGTTATTGCATCAGGCACCATTGTTGACCTTTTAGGCACTATAACAACGCAAAGTGGTACTACTAGCAGTGGTAGCCCTGTAGTAACATTATCTGCAGCCAATCCATCAATTCAGATTGGTCAGGTGGTGTCAGGTACAGGTATTTCTACTGGCACTTATGTGTTATCAATTTATGGAACTGCTTTAACTTTAAGTTCAAATGCTACAGCTTCTGGAGCCACTACTCTTACCTTTACTACTTCTTATCCTGCTGCTACTGTCGCAGGTGCGGTGTTTGTGGACGGATATTATATCGTTGGGACTCCTAGTGGGTTACTGTATAACTCTAACGTAGAAGACCCAACCACTTGGCAAGCAATTAACTACATTGGTGTAGTGTCTGCTGCCGACCCATTATTGGCTATTGGTAGAACGGCTAACTACATCGTTACCTATGGTTCATACCACATGGAGTTCTTCTATGATGCAGGTAACTCCCCAGGTAGCCCTTTATTACCATTTCAAAACTCAGTACTGCAAATAGGTATTGCTGCTGAGAACTCTTTAGTCCAAATGGATAACACCTTGATATGGATGTCTACTGCAAGACAAAAGGGTTATCAGATTATGGCGTTGTCGGGACAAACCCCGCAAATCATTTCTAATCAATATATTGAACGTATTATCAATAACTGTAATCCAGCATCTGCCTATGCGTTCAGTATCAAGATTTCAGGCCACTCACTTTACATCATAACTCTAAGAGACTTAGGGTATACCCTAGTATATGACTTCTCTCAACAGGGATGGACATATTGGAGTTCTGTAGAAAATAACCAAGAGACCTATTTCTTAGGCCAATACTACGCTAAATACGGAACAGTAGACTTGCTACAACACGCTAATTTAGGCACTATTTACCAGTTTGACCCTAATACCTATCAAGACTATGGCAACCCTATTAACGTATTTTGCCGTACTCCCTTAGTAGATGGCGGTACAAACTTACGTAAGTTTTGGAGAAGCGTACAGATAGTAGGAGATAAGGTAGATTCCTTTGCCTTATTAAGGTATACCAGCGATGACTACCAAACCTTTTCTGCATGGCAAAACGTTAATCTAAACACCTCTAAATCCGAAGTCCATAGACTAGGACAGGGTCGTAGACGTGCGTTTGACCTACTTCACTCTGATAATGTACCATTACGACTTGAATATTTTGAAGTTGACGTGGAATCGGGGGATTCGTGATTGAATATAAAGAAGAACAGTATAACGATGTTATTGACCAAATTAAGCCATTATTGGATGACCATTACAACGAAATAGCACTAGATAAAGACGCTATCAAACTTAATCCTGATTACGGAATTTATAAAAGTTTATGCGATTCTGGGACTATGCGAATAATAACCGCCCGTGATGATGCTAAATTGATTGGTTATTGTGTTTGTATTATTAAGTACCATTTGCATTATAAAGACAGTTTAACGGCATTTAATGACATTTTTTATATAGCAAAAGAGTATCGAAAAGGTTTGACTGGTGTAAAATTGTTCATCAAGACTGAGGAAATCTTAAAGAAATACGGTGTCCAACGAGTCGCTATGAACACTAAACTGCACCACGATGTTGGAGCGATTTTTGACCGTTTAGGATACAGAGAAACTGAACGAGTGTTCACTAAGATGATTGGATAGAATATGGGTTTTACCGCAGCAGCAGAAGTAGCAGCACCGATTATAGGTGATGCAATTGGAGTAGACATACTAGGAAGTGCAGCAGCAGATGCCGCAGCAGCAGACCTAGGATTTGCTTCAGCAGCCGATGCCGCAGCCGCTGGCGTTGATGTTTCTACATTAGCTGGTGGTGCAGCAGATGTTGGAGGTGCCGCAGCCGCAGACACTGGAGCAGCAGTCGCAGCCGACGTTGGTGGTGGTGGAGCGGCAGCCGATATTGGAGCAGCCGCCCCTTCAGCAGCAGGCACAGCCAACATTGTTCCCCCATCATTAGCCACGTTAGAACAACAAGCAGGATTAGGTCTTGGAACTGCAGGAGCAGGAGCGGGTGGTGCAGCAGGTGGCGGGTTAGGTAATATTCTTGGAACTGCATCAACTGCTGGTGGAATTGTTAGCGGATTAAATGCACTTTCACAATTAGGCGGTGGTGCAGCTAGAATTGCAGGTGGAGTGCAAGCTCAACAAGCTGGCAAACAAATTGCCGCATTAGCCCCTCAAGCAGCCCCATTCCAACCATATCAATCTCAATTGTCTGCACAGTTGTTTAACTTGTTACAAAATCCTAATACAGTTACTACAACCCCAGGCTACCAATTTAATTTACAACAAGGTTTACAAGCTCAACAAGCTCGACAAGCTGCACAGGGTAATTTAGTATCAGGTGGTGCATTGTTACAGGCCAATCAATTTGGTCAACAATATGCTCAATCTAGCTTAAACCAACAAGAAAATATGTTAGCCTCCTTAACTGGTGCTACACAATCTCCTGCATCTGCTGCTACTGCACAAGCTAATTTACTTGCTGGTGGATTAGGAGGCAATTTAGGTGGTGCTCAGTCTATTGCTGGTGGTCTAGGCAATATTGTAAGCCCACTGTCTACTTTGTACTCTTTGTATAATCAAGCATCCCCAGATAGGCAGGTATCTTAACATGGCACTCGGTACAGAACTATTTAATTTAGCCACTTCTTATGACCCTTATGGGTCATTTAAAGAAGGCATGAGAGCACCTAAAGAACAAGAACTTAAAGATATTTCTGTAGAAGAACAATTAAAAGAAGCTAAAGCAGAACAAACACCAGCATTGGGACAAATGGCTGGACAAGCTGGAACATCTCCTTTAGCTCAACAAGCTAGAACTGTAGTTCCTACTACGTGGAAACTAGCAGATGACCAAGGAATGCCTACAGTAGCTGGTGAAACAAATAACTTATTATTACAAGGTTCTACTGCAGTTAAGCAGGGAGACCAATTATTGCGTCAAGCTAGATTTGAAACTGACCCAACTCGTAAAGAACGTTTAACAGATGCTGGTCGTCGTTTACGTGACGAAGGAATGAGATTCCAAAAAGAAGGTCAAGGATTAGTTAAAAAAGCTACTAATGATGCTTTGTATTCATTAGGTACTGCTCAAAATTCACAAGATTGGGATAACGTTGTCAAAGGTTGGCAAAATACTGGTATTCCTATTCCTACTAATTTTCCTACAGACTATAGCCCTGAGAACCTCAAAAAGGTTATTCAAATGGCTCCTATGGAAGTTCAACAAAAGATTGTTGATGCTAACCGTAAACGTGAACAAGAAGCTAGAGCACAACGTGATGAGAAGCGTAAAGAAGAACGATTTACTATAGCAATGCGTGAATTAGGCGGTGCTATTTCTGGCAAAGAATATAAAGATGTTAGAGGACAAGTTGAAGGTCTTAAAAATTATATTCCAGCAGACCAAATATCTAAACTTGGGCCTAAAGAAGTTCCTGCAGTTTCATCTAAATTAGAAGCAGCAGCACTTACAGATGAGTTGGCTACATTAGTTCAACAAAATCCAGCAGCAGCAGGTTTGGTTGGTAGCTTTTATAAGAACTTTGATAAGTTCCTGCCATCTCGTTACGATAAAGAAGGTGCTGAAACAGCTACTGAAATCATTAACGCAGAAGCAGATAAACTTGAAAAGAGCGGTGCTCCTAAAGATGAAATTACTGCAGCCCGTTTAATTGCTAAGAAAGCCGTTGACGTTATTAACGCCCGTGCATTAGCAGCCTCTGGTGGTGGTCGTGTTCTAGTATCTGAATTAAGATTACAAAAAGATGTTCTTGGTCTAGAAGGATTGTCTCCTACTTCTGCAGTAGGTGTATATCGTAACTTAGCAGAATCTGACCGTAAATCTACTAAGCGTTATGGTATTGACCCATCTACAATTAAACGTGAAGTACCAACTGCAGAAACTAAACCTGCAGAAGCTAAACCTGATATTCAATCTGCTGCATCTTCAGCGTTTGGTTCCTATGAGCCTAGCAAATATGATTATCGTATAAATCCTGAAACTGGCAAGGTTCAAAGAAAGGCTAAATAATGGCTGAATGGGAAGATGCTCCATCTGCTTCGGCAACAGTCTCTCCTGCTGGCAGTAAATGGGAAGATGCTCCAACAAAAAAGGAAGAACCTTCTTCTAAGTATTCCGTAAAGGACATCCTTAAACGGGCTACAGCACTTCCTGAAGCAGCAATTAAGGGCATTGGTAGAGTAACAGGACAAGAAGTGTCTATGGAGCCTACAAAGCCTACTCAGCTATCTCCTAAAGAACGTTTAATGGAAGCTGGTGGTGCTACAGGATTTGGTGCTGCTGCAGGATTAGCATTACCTAAATTATTATCTGCAATTCCAGCTACCAAACCAATTGGTATGGCAATGGAATTAGTGCCACCTACTCAACGTATGTTAGGCGGTGCATTAGGCGGTGCAGCAAGTGATATTACAAGACAGGCTGCAGAATCTGCTGGTGCTCCTACTGCGGTTAAAGTTCCATTAGAAATATTATCTGCAAGTATTGGTGATATTGCAGGTCAAAAACTAACTCAATCTGCTACTAACCTTGTTAAGTCTGCATACTATGCTGGTAAAGGTAACATTCCTTTAGCCGCTTCTTATGCTGGTGGTATCTTTGGTCAATCTCCTGAAATAAAGGCTCAACAAGCAACTGCACGTCAAGCTCAAATATTTGGCAAACCCACTGGCAGAGTTGAAGGAGAAGTAACCAATAAATTTGAACAAGAGACTCAACAGGCCCTTAAAGAACAGTATGGATTTGGTAAGAAGGTTCCTATCTATGAACCAACTACTGGTAAAGAAGTTATGGCACCAGGCACAGATATGCGTGTCCCTGCAAAAGGAGTTAAACCTTCTTCTCTTGAGCCTACTGGTGAGACTGCAATTCCACGTGACTTGAAACCTGGTCAAAAGGTATCAGAGGCTCTTCGTGATGAGTTTTATACTGGCGTAAACCAAGCTACCAATAAGCTACCAGTAAACGAGAGATTCTCTGCTAGTCCTGAATACAAACAATTTTTAAAGTCATTACAACCATTAGTTGAAATCGGCCCTGATGGTGGTGGTATTAGCTCCCAAGACTTTAATAGACTCAAACAAGCTCTTGGTAGCGATATGGGTAGTCTTGCCTCAAGACAACGTTATGCACAAACGGTAGATAACATTATCCGTAACTGGCAACCTAAAGTTGAAGAAGGTAAGAAAGCCATATCTGCTACTGTAGACAAAGATGTCCGTGAACAATTAAGAAATTCTTTTGCTGTATGGTCTGAAAAAAATGGATTAGGCAATCCTGAAAAGAGTTATCGTTCTGCATTCAAACTTGAAAAAGATGCAGAAGCTAAAGATAAGATTCCTTTCATTGTGTCTCAATATGGTAGTTTGCCTAAAGCACAAAATATGGCAAAACAGATTGCTAAAGACCCTTCATTAAAACCTGAATTAGCTGCAGCAATTAAAGAGAAATTATCTAATACTCCTGTAGAAAAACTAGACGCAGAATTTAAACGCATTGATAATCTGTTAGTTGATTCTGAATTAGCCACTCCAAAAGAAATGGCACCATTTAGAAAACTAGTCAAAGAAGTTGAATCTATCCGTAAAAAGGGTGGTAATGCAACTCCTATATTAGAGCGTGTTAGAAATGAATTAATCCGTGCAGGAATATTAACTGCGGGAGCACAAACATCTGCAACTGGTGTACAACTCATGGAAGGAAAATAATATGCCATTATCAAAAGGTAGTTCTAAAGAGACCGTATCCAAGAATATTAAGAAGCTCAAGGGTGAGGGTTATCCACAGAAGCAGTCTGTAGCTATTGCTTTGTCTAAAGCTGGTAAGTCTAAGCAACAAATGAAAAAGAAAATGAAATGAGAATTTTGCTCCTTGACCCCGCTGGTGCATTAGTTGACTTTGGTATTCGTTGTCTTGCAGAAGGACACGAAGTCAAGCAATGGGTACGTCCACACGGTCAAGAACGTTCTAAGATTGGTAAAGGTTTAATTGACCAAATCCAAAACTGGGAAATATACGCAAAACAAGCAGACCTTATTGTATTGTCTGATAACGCATTCGAGATGCGTAAATTAGAGAAGTATCACGAAGAAGGTTACCCAATTATCGGCACTAATATGCTTGGTGCCAAATTAGAGCTTGACCGAGATTATGGTCAAGAGATTATGAAAAAGGCGGGACTATCCGTCATACCATCCTTTGAATTCCATGACTACAACTCAGCTATTGATTTTGTTAAAGCTAATCCCAAACGATACGTCTCTAAACCCAGTGGTGATGCAGACAAGGCTTTATCTTATGTATCTAAATCTCCAGCGGACATGGTCTTCATGCTTCAACGCTGGAAAGACACAGGAAAAAGAAGAGACTTCATCCTCCAAGAGTTCGTCCCAGGCATAGAGTTTGGTGTAGGTGCTTGGATAGGCCCTAATGGATTTAATAAGAACATTGCAGAGGGCTTTGAACACAAGAAATTGATGTCTGGTAACTACGGTTGTAATACTGGTGAACAAGGGACAGTGCTTAAATATACCCTGTCATCTAACCTATTTAATGACACCCTCAAGCGTTTTGAAGATTATCTCTGTTATATCGGACATACTGGATTCGTAGACCTAGCTTTCATTATTGATGAAAAGGGTGAGCCTAGACCTTTAGAATGGACTATGCGTATGGGTTGGCCTTTCTTTAACATTCAACAGGCCGTCCATAAAGGTTCTGTTGTAGATTGGATGTTTGACTTATTAGATGGCAAAGATACTCTCAAAGTTAGCTACGACACTGCTTGTGGTATCGTTATCCCTATTGGGGATTACCCTAGGTCTAAGACTACGGGGCGTGACCATACAGGATTTCCTATCTATGGTCTTCCTGACAAATTAACCAATGATTTTGCCTTATGTGAGGTCATGGTTGGGAATGCCCCTCAGAACGACGAGAACGGCATTGTAGAGCGTCCAAGCCTAGTGACGGCAGGTGACTATGTACTAGTTGCAAACGGTGTAGGAAAGACCGTTAAACAAGCCTGTGAACGTGCCTATAAAAACGTCAAGAAAATTGAGATTCCTGACTGTATGAATGTACGGGATGACGTAGGTGAAGGTATGGAAGACGCTATTCCTGCTTTACAAGAGTATGGATATGCCGAAAACTGGTTATATGACAAGGTTGAAGAAGCGGAAGAATAATGGCAAAACTAGCACCCCCACCCCCAACTACTCAAGATGTAAGTTCCCGCCAATTTAGAGATTGGTTCTATAGTATTTTCCAATTTGTCAATCAACAAACTGGTACTTTGGGAACTATGGCGTTTGAGAATGCTAACTCTGTAGCTATTACAGGTGGTGCTATTGGTGGCGTTGGTATTAGTGGCAGTACGGTTGATGGAACACCTATTGGTTCCTCAAACCCATCTACAGGTAAATTTACATCAGTATCTTCAACCACCCCAATTGCTATTACATCGGGTGGTACAGGAGCAAGCACAGCAGCAGGAGCTAGAACAAATTTAGGGTTAGGCACTATGGCTACCCAAAATATAGGTATTAATGCAACAATTACGACAGCAAAACTTACACTGACTGGAACAAATGGTTCCATGACATTTACTAACGGCATCCTTACTGCACAAACACCAGCAACCTAATCATGGCAATCAATCTAACAGACGAAGAACTCGAAGAACTTGTTGAAAAAGTAACTGAAAAGGTTATTAACAACTTTTATCAAACCGTAGGCGAAGGTGTTGTCACCAAAGCTATTAAAGTGATTGGTATGGGTGTTGTAGCTCTTTTAATTTATCTTGCTGGCTCTGGACAATTATCTATTAAATGAAAGTAACTCATGCCAGACTTCGGAATATCCGAGGGGATAAAAAGCGTTAGTGGGGCTATGGATGCCACGAGAAAGGCAACCAAAGGATTAACGAAAAGTATTGAAGCAGTACAACAAGATGCAATAGATGTAGCAAAACAACGGATACAAGAAAAGCGTCAGTCCCAAAAAGTTAGGCCTGACCATACCGTTTTAAGAGCATATAACGAATATACTCTTTTGCTTGAAGTAAAGAAGCTAGAAGAGAAGATGAAGGATGAAGTAACTAAGAAGTATGGTGCTAAGGCTTGGAATGAAATACAAGTCATTAAGACCAGAATGTTAAAAGAAGAAAAGGAGAATCAAGTGGATTACGAAGACCAATTAAAGAAAGTACGTAGAGTTCAATTCTATTGTTTTCTAGCTGCAGCTTGGATTGCTTGGTATCTTACTTGGGGCTATAAAGGATAAATATGAACGATATTATTTCACACCTACTTACAGGTAAAGACAATAAGACCCATGACATTGGTCGTTGGACTTGGTTAATTAGTTTGGTTGCGGTGATTGCCGTAGCCTTATGGGAAGTTATCCACGCTAACCAAGTTAGTATCCGTGAACTTGCAGAAGCACTTGGAATTGTATCTGCTGCAGGTGGTGCCTCTGTTGCTATGAAACAAGGGTCTGAACCACAATGAATTTTATATTTTCTCTATTAGGCAATATCGGTGGACAAACTTACATATATATTGCTCTTGTATTTGGTGGTTTTAGTGCTGGCTTTTATGTGGAGCATCTTCGCTTTGCTGATTTCAAAAATGGAGTCGAAATCGTTGCACAAAAACAAATCGCAGAGAACAAGGCAAAAGAGAAAGAACAACAATTAATTAATAAAGGAGTAACCGATGCTTATGAAGCTCGTCTTAATGGTATTCATCTTATGTATAGCGGGATGCACAACGCCAGTGGCAGTCCAGTGTCCAGCGTTCCCAACGCCACCATCACAATTAATGGAACTACCATCAACACATTGGATTTTGCCGAACAGTGTGCAAACACAACCCAACAACTCGAATCCACCCAAGAGTGGATACGGTCTCAAATAGGGTTAGAGAAATAGTCAAGCCACCGAGAGGGTATGCTTAATCTAGTTGTTTTGTGGCTTTCCAACTAGGCCATCAACGAATCGGGAGTCGAGAGGCTGTCCCCTCACCTTACTTCTTAGCGGTCTTAGCGGACTCTTTGAATGCTTTAGCAGTAGGAGCACCTTTAGTACCAGGCTTTCTCATCTTCTCGCCTGAACCAGCCTTGATACGTGCTCTTTTTTTTTGGATATTGGCATATAAGCCAGGTTTAGTAGCCATTTAGCAACCCCATCTCTTTCTTGCAGCTTCATCTCTAACTTTCTTTGCTTCTTCAAAGTTGGAGAATACGCCCAAATAAATTTCTTTGTTATTAATTTTAATTCTTGCTCTCCATTTATTTGATGCTTTATGGAAACTAACTCCGCCATCAGCTTTGTTTGTATTCCATTGGTTCATAGATGGAGTAGCAACTCTTAGGTTTTCTATTTTATTATTTTCTGGATTTCTGTCAATATGGTCAAGTTGTTCTGAAAGCACTTTACCATGCCAAACCCAAATTAATCTGTGAGCAAAATATCGTTTTTGATTAAGTTTTATTTGAATATAGCCTTTTTTGTCTTTAGTTCCAGCAACAGTTCCTTTTTTTACTCTACCCTTGTCGGATTTCCAAATTAATTTTCCGTCAGCATAGTCAAAATAACTTTTTACAAATTCAGTAGTTAACATCCCCACCTCTTTCGGGCTGCTAACCCTCTTTCGCCTTTCCATCCACTAGACCGAGCGCAAAATGATTTATGACGTGGATTAGATTTATCTTTAGTAGGGGCTTGTAAGTTGGAACCAGTCTCTTTGTTGTACTTAGCTCTGCCCTTGGCTGTTAAACCAGCACCTTGAGATACTGATTTCTTTTCACCACGTCCTACAGAGAGTTTTACATTCTTCTTAGTTGCCATATTATCCTGCCGCCATATCTAAAGATTTAATTCTGACATCGGTAACTCTTTTTGTCCATCCCTTTCCAAACACAGGGAATGTTTTAAGTGATTCTAGGAATGCTTGACGCT
>Ga0007809_10000913_pt1 | contig 12456 bp, 11 predicted proteins | sample CryBogCBE02Aug07_FD_60383 | JGI IMG/M metagenome (GOLD analysis project Ga0007809, IMG submission 60383) | Freshwater microbial communities from Crystal Bog, Wisconsin, USA - CBE02Aug07 | ecosystem: Environmental > Aquatic > Freshwater > Lake | place: Crystal Bog, Wisconsin, USA | collected...
AAAACGGAATATCGTCGTCCATCTCGCCAAGACTGGAACTCGCTGTATTGCTAACAGAGCTGCGCTCTCGAGGCGCACTTTGTGGAGCAGAGTTACCCGTGTCAACCATTTTGCCACCCAGCATTTGCATCGAATCAGCAATAATTTCTGTGGAATATTTTTCTACTCCCGCTTGATCAGTATATTTACGAGTACGTAATTTACCTTCCACGTACACTTGAGAACCTTTTTTTAGATATTGACCAGCAATCTCAGCAAGCTTGCCGAAAAAAGTAACGCGATGCCATTCGGTGGTCTCTTTCATTTCACCAGTCGCTTTATCTTTATAACGATCCGAAGTTGCAATCGAAATATTCGTGAGTGCATCCCCACTTGGCAATACACGAGTCTCTGGATCACGGCCGATATTACCCACAATGATTACTTTGTTAACTGATGCCATGAAATCTCCTGAATGAATAACGGCATACCCCTGCCGCTAAGTTAATTGAATGCTGATGAACCGGTGCATCAAGACCCTAAAACAAAATACTATGTATTTTTTATTTTAGGAAGGAACTCCGGCATACCTGCACTAATTATAAGCCAGACAAACATCACAACTGAGCCAGTCACAAAGATAGCACTCATCCCTAAATTTCCATAGATCCATCCACCCGTGATGCCACCCAGAAAAAGGCCAAGCGACATGGTGGTGTTATAAATCCCAAGACCTGCCCCCCGATTTTCCCCCGATAATCTGGAAATTAAAGAGGGTTGCAACGCTTCCAAAAGATTGAACCCAACAAAAAAAACCGTCAAACCAAAGCCAATAGTCCACATATTCAGATCACCCGTTTGATGAATTGACCCAAAATATAAGTATGCAAACAACATCATAGCAATTGACACTTTCAATAATCGCGCAATTCGGTTCTTTTTTTCTGCCACAATCAGCATGGGGGTCATTAGTACCAGCGAGGCAACAAGAGCCGATAAATAGATTTTCCAATGGGTATGTAAGGGAACATCATGACTCACCAACATTTTCGGAATCGCCATAAACATGGCAACCTGGGAAGCATGTAGCATCAACACGCCGACATTTAAGCGGAAAAGTTGCGGATCTTTTAATACCTGTAAAAATTGTTGTTTCGTATTACTTCTTCCCGGAGTCTGTTCAGGAGAAAAGTGCGGACTCTGTGGCACTACCCGCCATGCAACACCTATCGCAGCTACCCCCAAAATGGCCATCATCCAAAAGATTCCTGGCATACCGAGAGTGGCATACAGAGGTGAGGCAATCACAATCGATAAAGCAAAACTCACCCCAATACTCGCACCAATCAATGCCATTGCGCGGGTGCGGACTTCTTCGCGAGTTAAGTCTGCTACCCATGCGGTAATCGCCGCAGAAATCGCTCCTGCTCCTTGAATGGCTCTGCCAGCTAAAATCCAATATAAATCATCGTGAGAAGCTGCGATAATCGCCCCTAAAACAAAAAAGCACAACCCACCAATGACGATGCTTCTTCGTCCCCAACGATCCGACAAGACCCCCAAAGGAATATGGAAAAGGGCCTGAACCATGCCATACACTCCAATTGTGAAGCCCACCAAGGTTGCATCATCGCCGTGTGGCAGACCATGCGCATGCAAACTAAAAATAGGTAGAATCAAAAACAACCCCAGCATTCGTAAGGCAAAAATGCCGGATAGGGATAAAGCCGATCGCAGTTCTGACGAATTCATAAGAAAAGACTATATTAGTGAGTTAACTGAATAATTATGAACGAAACTATCCAAATCCGTGGTGCTCGCACCCACAATCTCAAAAATATCAACATTGATATTCCGCGCAACCAACTCGTTGTGATCACGGGCCTATCTGGCTCGGGCAAAAGCTCCTTGGCATTTGACACACTTTACGCTGAAGGTCAACGCCGTTATGTCGAGTCCTTATCGGCGTACGCTAGGCAGTTTTTACAACTGATGGATAAGCCGGATGTTGACTCCATTGAGGGCTTGTCACCAGCCATTTCAATTGAGCAAAAAGCGACCAGTCACAATCCCCGTTCCACTGTAGGAACGGTAACAGAAATTCATGATTACTTACGCTTGCTTTTCGCCAGAGCTGGTACTCCCCACTGCCCAGAGCATGCGTTGCCCCTAGAAGCACAAAGCATTGCGCAAATGGTGGACCACATTCTAGCGATGCCCGAAGAGACCAAATTGATGATTCTCGCTCCTGTGGTAAGTAATCGTAAGGGTGAATTCGTTGAATTATTTGAAGACTTACAATCCCAAGGTTTTGTCCGCTTTCGGATCCGTTCAGGCGGCGGGACAACGCATATTGCCAAAGCCGTAGTTCACGAGGTCGATAATTTACCGACCCTGAAAAAAACGGATAAGCACTCCATTGAGGTGGTGGTTGACCGAGTCAAAGTCAAACCTGAGATCAAACAACGTCTCGCTGAATCCTTGGAAACAGCTCTACGCATAGCAGATGGTCGCGTCTTGGCCGTCAATATGGACACCAATGAAGAGTTTTTATTCTCAAATAAATTTGCCTGTCCAATCTGCTCATTCGCCTTGCAAGAACTCGAACCACGCTTGTTTTCCTTTAACAACCCGATGGGAGCTTGTCCAAGTTGCGATGGTTTAGGTCATGTCTCTTTCTTTGATCCCAAACGCATTGTTGCCCATCCGGAATTATCGATGGCTTCAGGTGCGATTAAAGGCTGGGACCGACGCAATCAATTTTATTTTAGAATGCTGCAAAACCTCGCGGAATATGCCAAATTTGATTTAGAAAAACCCTTCGAATCTCTTTCTAAGAAGGCTCAAGATTTGATTTTATATGGCTCTGGAACCCTCAAAATACCCTTCGAGTATTTAAACGAAAAAGGTCAAGCAGTAAAAAAACCACATACCTTTGAAGGCATTATTTCCAACTTTGAACGGCGTTATCGTGAAACGGACTCGGTAGCAGTTCGAGAAGAGTTAGCCCGCTATCAAAATTCACGGACCTGTCCCGATTGTGAAGGTAGCCGCTTACGTAAAGAAGCCCGTTTTGTCAAAGTGGGTGAAGGGGAACAAAGTCGTGCTATTTTTGAAGTGAGTAACCTACCGTTAAAAGCTGCCTTTGATTATTTCTCAAAGCTTCAATTAAAAGGTGTCAAACGGGAAATCGCTGACAAAATTGTCAAAGAAATTTCCTCACGCCTAAAATTTCTAAACGATGTTGGTCTTGATTATTTATCCTTGGACCGCAGTGCTGATACGCTTTCTGGGGGTGAGGCGCAACGGATTCGCCTCGCTTCACAAATTGGCTCGGGACTCACCGGGGTCATGTACGTTTTGGATGAACCATCGATAGGTCTGCACCAACGCGACAATGACCGTTTAATTAAAACCCTGGTACATTTGCGTGACTTAGGTAATTCGGTTCTCGTGGTGGAGCATGATGAAGATATGATCCGGTGTTCGGATTATGTTATCGATATAGGACCTGGCGCTGGAGTGCATGGAGGGCAAATCATCGCACAAGGCACACCAAAGGAAATTGAAGAGAATGAGCATTCTTTAACTGGTCAATACTTAAGCGGCAAAATGCAGATTACTTACCCCGGGAATCGCCGTAAGCCAGGAGATCGTTGGATTACGATCCACGGCGCATCTGGCAATAACTTAAAAAATGTCTCGGCAAAAATACCCGTTGGACTCCTCACTTGTATCACTGGCGTTTCTGGTTCAGGTAAGTCGACCCTAATTAATGACACCCTACATCATGCAGTTGCGCACCATTTATACGGCTCTGTTGCCGAACCTGCGCCCTACACAGAAATAGAAGGTTTAGAACATTTCGATAAAATCATTAGCGTCGATCAGTCTCCGATTGGACGGACGCCACGCTCAAATCCTGCTACCTATACTGGTTTATTTACCCCAATTCGTGAGCTTTTTGCGGGTGTTCCAACCGCACGAGAACGTGGCTACGAAGCTGGTCGTTTCTCCTTCAATGTGAAGGGTGGCCGTTGCGAAACCTGTGAAGGCGACGGCATGATCAAAGTCGAGATGCACTTCTTGCCGGATGTCTACGTCCCTTGCGATGTCTGTCATAGCAAGCGCTACAACCGCGAGACCTTAGACGTTCGTTATAAGGGTAAAAATATCCACGAAGTCTTATCAATGACGATCGAACAGGCACATGACTTTTTTGAAGCCGTCCCCGTGGTGCGTCGCAAATTAAAAACCTTACTTGACGTTGGTCTAGGCTACGTCAAACTGGGTCAAAGTGCCACGACGCTCTCAGGTGGTGAAGCGCAACGTGTGAAATTGTCACTTGAATTATCAAAAAGAGACACTGGACGCACCCTGTATATTCTTGATGAACCAACGACAGGTCTGCACTTTGCTGACATTCAACTCCTGCTTAAAGTAATCTTTTCCTTACGAGAACAAGGCAATACTATTTTGATCATTGAGCACAATCTTGATGTCATCAAAACCGCTGACTGGATCATTGACATGGGTCCAGAGGGAGGCTCTGGTGGCGGTTTAATCATTGCTGAGGGAAGCCCAGAAGCCGTTGTAAAAGTCAAAGCAAGCTTTACTGGTAAATATCTAAAGGCTTTGCTTTAGTTTTCAGCGAGCCTTTAATGATCATTTTTTCAGCCTGATCCAGTTGCGCTTCGGTACCGGATAAAACGACCACATCCTCTTGTTGCAGCACCAATTGTGGGTGTGGTTCGATTTTTGTATATGGCGCACGTTCATGGCTTTTGCGACGCACGCTCTGCACGATACCGCCGAGTTGTTCAAACCACTCAATCGTTTGGCCAATACCCTGCATGCCTGCCTTTAAATGGACTGAACTCAAACGGATTGCGTTTTCCTCTTCATTTTCCTCATCCATACTCGGAAAATAACCGCGTAATTTTCCATAACGGTTTTCGCGAACTTCGCTCACAAGTCGCATGACCCGCCGCAAGGGTACTCCAACCATCGAAAGAACCTGGGCAGAAAGCATCACGCTGCCCTCGGTTTTTTCTGGAATGACACGCGTTGCCCCGGCCTCCAGTAATAGATTCATTTGGGCATAATCTTTGGCCCGAGCCAAAATGGGTAATCCTGGATTTAACTGTTCTACTTGGTGAATTACACGAATAGTTTCGGGTAACGATTTAAACGTAATCACAACTGCTTTTGCTCTTGTAATACCGGCGGCAATTAAATTATTCGCACTTTGTGACATCCCGTACACTACCGACTTGCCTGCCTCACTGGCTTGGCTCACACGCTGTGGATCAGAATCGAGGGCTAAATAACTTATTTCTTCAATTTCCAGCATACTGGCAACTTGCTGACCCGTTACACCAAATCCACAGATAATCACGTGTTGTTCATTTTGAATACTTTGAGAAACAATCTTAGTTAAATCTACAGATTGGCTAAACCACTCGGTTTTAGAAAAACGTAAGGCAATTTGATTACTGTACTGAATCAAAATCGGTGATATCAACATGGATAAGAGCATCGCAGCCAACACGGCTTGAGATAAATCTGAATTAATCCAATCCAGTTGGTCAATTTGATTGATCATGACAAAACCAAACTCCCCAGCTTGTGCCAAGCAAATACCCGTCCGAATCGCCTCACCAGGTGAAGAGCCAAAACGACGCGCCAGGCCAGCAATAATGACGAACTTGAAAACCATTGCTCCAACAAATAAGAATGCGACCAAATGCAAGGCGCTAAATACAGCATGAAAGTCAAGCAACATCCCAACTGTAATAAAAAATAGCCCCATTAAGATATCCCGAAAGGACTCGATACCATCCTCCACCTGAAATCGATACGGTGTCTCAGAAATCAGCATACCCGCCATAAACGCACCCAAGGCCAAAGATAAGCCGACAGCATTCGTGATTGCAGCCATCCCAATCACGACCAATAAGATATTAAGCATAAAGAGCTCTTGGGAACGCAGACTTGCCACCCAACGAAACCACCCACTAAAAATGCGTTGCCCTACAAAAAAGATTAATGCAAATGCGACCGCCATTTTCAATGCGGCCAAGCTGAGAGCCAAAATAATATCTTCTGGATTTTTCCCAAGTGATGGGATTAATATCAACAATAAAATAACAACCAAATCTTGAAATAAGAGAACTCCCACCACGTTTTTACCATGCTGCGAATCCAATTCTGATTTATCTGAAAGGGCTTTGACAACAATGGCTGTAGAGGACATGGCTAAAGCCCCACCCAAGGCAAATAACACATGCCAAGGCAATACAATCGGCAGCATAAAACGCAGAAAGTACCCTGCCGGAATCGTTAGTAACATCGTTAAGAGAACCTGCCACACCCCAAAGCCAAAGACGATGTGCTTCATTGACTTTAATTTGGTCAAATTAAACTCTAAACCAATGGAAAACATCAGAAAAACGACACCAAAGTCCGCAAATTCCTTGACCATATCGCTGTCAAGCGCAAGTCCTAATGCATTGGGTCCAATCAACAGTCCAACCAACAGATATCCAAGGATCGAAGGCAAGTGAAAGACTCTGGCCAGCATGACGCCACCAAGAGCACTGGCTAATAAAGTGAGGATAATTTGTAGAATAGAAGGCATATACTATTGTCTATGATAGATAAAGTAAATGAACGTTATATCCATTTAGCCAAAGATACCCTAGAAATCGAAGGAAAGGGGATGAATTTGCTCTTAAGCAGATTCGATGACCCCAATTTTCAGAAGGTTTTCTCGGAAGCAATTGAACTCCTCTTGCATTGCAAGGGTCGGATTGTGGTTTCTGGAATCGGGAAATCAGGCCACATCGCCAATAAAATTGCGGCGACTTTTGCATCAACTGGCACTCCTGCTTTTTTTGTGCATCCGGCTGAAGCGAGTCATGGCGACTTAGGCATGATTCAGCACGATGATGTCTTTTTGGCATTGTCGTATTCTGGTGAAACAGCTGAATTACTAACCATTGTTCCCGCTATCAAACGGATGGGGGCAAAGCTCATCGCCATGACCGGTTCTGAGCAATCGAAGTTAGCGGAGCTAGCCGATGTGCATCTGAATGTTGCCATTGAAAAAGAAGCCTGCCCTCTCAATTTAGCCCCTACCACCAGCACCCTTGTCAGTCTGGCGATGGGTGACGTTTTAGCAGTCGTTCTTTTAGATATTAAAAATTTTGGGGTTGCTGACTTTGCCAAATCCCACCCGGGAGGCAATCTCGGAAGGCGTTTGTTAACCCATGTCCGGGACGTCATGCGCTCTGGTTCAGAGATTCCAAAAACGCATATTCTTGCACCTCTCAAAGAAGCGCTCATGGAAATCTCCAGAAAACGCTTAGGGATGACCGTGATCGTTGACGATAGGGAACACGTGCTCGGGATTTTTACTGACGGTGACTTGCGCAGACTTCTAGAAAAGACGCAAGATCTTGGCAACATCACTCTAGAAGAGGTGATGACAAAACATCCACAAACGGTTTCAAAGCACATCTTAGCAGCCCAGGCTGTGGAAATGATGGAGCGCTTGCGGATCAACCACCTGATCGTCATTGATGAAGAAGGCAAATTGAATGGCGCCCTCAACCTCCACGATTTGCTCGCATCAAAAATTATCTAATTAGAAACACCTAATGAACAATACCCTTGAAACCAATCCGTTTGCTTCTTACCCTCAAGTTCTAGAACGTGCTGAACAAATTCAGCTACTGATCCTTGATGTCGACGGGGTGCTAACGGATGGATCACTTTTTATCAGTCCTGACGGTGTGGAACACCTCAAAGTGTTTGATAGCCTGGATGGTCATGGTTTAAAGATGCTCATCAGCAAAGGCATTCAAGTGGCGATCATCACGGGTAGACATTCGCCGATGGTAAAAATGCGTGCTCAAGCATTAGGGATTGAACACGTAATGATGGGTGTGGATCTCAAGCGTGACGCCCTCCACCAACTCCTTACCCGATTACATCTGGATGCAAAAAACTGCGCCGCAGTAGGGGACGATTGGCCTGATCTGTGTGTACTCAATCAGGTCCATTTGGCCATTGCACCTGCGAATGCACATACAGAGGTCAAGAAGATTGCCCACTATGTCTGCCAAAACGTTGGGGGGCATGGCGCTGTACGTGAGGTGTGCGATTTAATTTTGCGTGCGCACAATGTTTACAGTGAACTATTACAACTCGCCCACCATCCATGATGAAAAAAATACTCCCGCGCCTCGGTGGGGTGATGTTTGATTTTGGCTTGCGCTTGGTGCCGATTGTGTTACTTGGAATAATTACTTTAGCCTCATTTTGGTTTTTGAAAAAAAACACCTTGTCAGAAAACCCTCCGCCAGATCGGCTCAAAGTTCACAAACCCGACTATGTGTTTATCGATGTAAAACTAACCGTACTTAACCCCGATGGGTCAACAAAGTACCGCCTCTTAGGTAAGGAATTTAAGCACTATGAGGATGATGCCGTGATTGAAGTTGAGGTTCCAAGACTGCGCTTATTTAACCCCAAGGCCCCTCCTTTAACCCTAACCGCCCAGTCGGGACATGTCACTGGAGATTTAGATATTGTTGAACTGTATAAAAATGCGGAAATCAGCCGCCCTGAAGAGTTAAACAGAAAAGGTGTTGTGATCAACCCGCATTTATTAATGCAATCAGATTACCTCAAATTTTTTATCAATGATGATCAGATGCAAACACATCTGCCGATTCATATTGAGAGGGGAGATTCGATCATGGATGCGAGCAAAGGCGCTACATATGACAATATCAATCAGGCTGTTTCCATGTTTGGAGATGTCAAAGGGTCGATTGCGCCCACCACAACCAATCAAAATACGATCCAATGAAATTTAATCTTGTGTCAATGCCAAGACTTATTATTAAGCTCAGCTTACTCAACATGACAGCGTTGCTGCTCATGCACAACGCGTGGGCACTAAAAACAGACCAAAACCAAGCAACACAATTATCCTCTGACAAAGCTGACTTTAATGATGTGAGCCAAGAATATATCTTAACTGGTAATGTCGTGATTAAAAAAGGCAGCATCATCGTAAAAGGGGCCAAGGCGGTCGTTGTGGTTGATCCCGAAGGCTATCAAAAAATGACTGTCGTTGGTGACGAACGCGCAACCGCTACTTTTTCTCAACAATTAGACAAGCCAACGCCCGAATTTATGGATGGTGAAGGTGATTTAATTCTGTACGAGGCAAAAAATGACCAGTTGTTCCTTACTGGCCATGCGCGCTCAGAGCGCAGACAAGGTTCCATGTGGAAAGACCGCTTGGTTGCCGACAAAATTCAGTATGATCTCTATACAGAAAAATACCAAGCCATCAGCGAAAATATGAATAAACCGACACGGTCCGTACTGTCTCCGCGTGAAAACCGCAAGCCAGAATTAACTAAAGCCACCCCAAAATGAACCCTTCTTCCCCGATTCAATCCTCCCTCGTCGCTAAGGGTTTACAAAAAACCTATGGCAAGCGTAAAGTTGTTAGAGATGTTGGTCTAGAAGTGAAAACGGGAGAAATTGTCGGTTTACTAGGACCCAACGGGGCAGGTAAAACCACCTCTTTTTACATCATTGTGGGGCTGATTCATGCAGATAAAGGGACTATCTCTCTCGATGGCAAAATCATTAGCGGCTTACCAATCCATAAACGATCTTTACTTGGACTATCTTACCTGCCTCAAGAAGTCTCCATTTTTAGAAAACTCACCGTTGGTGAAAATATTCAAGCTATTTTGGAATTACAAGTTAACCCGGATGGCAAAAGACTTTCGCGCAGCAACCTTCATATGCGCTTGAACGAACTCTTAGAAGAATTACAAATCAGTCATTTAAAAAATAATTCGGCACTTTCACTGTCAGGTGGCGAGCGACGCCGTGTCGAAATTGCAAGAGCCTTGGCAACCAATCCGAAGTTTATTCTGCTAGATGAACCTTTTGCGGGAGTGGACCCTATTGCGGTTGGTGAAATCCAGCGGATTATTCGCTTTTTAAAAAACCGGGGTATCGGAGTCCTCATCACGGACCACAATGTCCGCGAAACCCTCGGGATTTGTGATCACGCCTACATCATCAGTGAAGGATCCGTTCTGGCAGAAGGTCTCCCTAGCGAGATCATTGAAAACGAAAATGTTCGTCGGGTTTACCTTGGTGAAAATTTCAGGATGTAAGGCTTTTTTCAAAAAAGAGTTGGCTTTTTGAAAAAGGACTGCTAACCTAGATTTGTAGTCTCGTTGCAAATTACATTTCGTAAGCAGTTTCATTGATTAAACCGAATCATTTTTGGAGATCGCATGAAAGTCATTATTCAAAGTAATCATCTCGAAGTCACTCCCAGCATCAAATCTTTTATAGAAAATAAACTTTCGCTCATTAAAAAACATTTTGAGCCCATTATTCAAATCCAGGTGAATTTAAGCGTCGATAAAGCGCATGAAAAGGAATTGCGTCAAACCGCGGAATTCAGCATCCATGTCAAAGGTAAAGACTTATTTGCCCTAGCCCATCACGTTGATCTTTACCAAGCAATCGATTTGGCTATTGCAAAACTTGATAAACAAATCATAAAAGTGAAAGAAATCACTAAAAATCATCATCGACCCGTTGCCATGAAACATCTTTCAGCGGCTAGCATCGGTTGAATCTATAATAGGTCTATGAGTGAACTCGCACAAATACTCAGTACAGAGCAAATCTTCTTAGATGTCGATGTCAATAACATTGACGAGCTATTTGCACTTGCGAGTTCACATTTTTCTCAAAGAACTAATATATCTCACAGCACCATCACAGATTGTCTTAAAGCAAGAGAAACTTTAGGATCAACTGGTCTTGGTTTGGGGGTAGCAATCCCCCACGGTCGTGTTAAAGGACTCAAAGAAGCACATGCGAGCTTTTATCGTTTAAATCAAGGCATCGACTTTAAAGCCTCCGACCAAAAATCTGTTAATTTAGTCATTTTCTTGCTCGTACCTGACGCAGCGACGCAAAAGCACTTGGAACTATTATCTGAAATTGCACAAGTGTTGGCTGATAAATCCAAACGTACAGTACTCAGAGAACTCACTGATCCCCAACTCATCCTCGCAGAAATTACTTTACGAGGCATCTAAATGATCCAGCAACTGTTACTCATCGGGATCAGTGCGCAACACATCTTTGACCAAAATTTAGATGACTTAAAATTGCATTGGGTCGCAGGACAAGAAGGCGCTGATCGATGCTTCGATCCACAAATCGTAGAGCAAGCTTCCTCTTCTTCTGATTTGGTCGGTCACTTAAACTTCATCCATCCAAGTCGCCTGCAAGTCTGTGGCCAACCAGAAATGTCCTACTTGGTGCAGCTGCAACAAACCCAACAAAAAACCCAATTTGCTGAAATGATCAACATGCGGCCGCCATGTCTTATTATTGCCGACGATCAAGCACCTAGTGAAGACATCCGACTATATTGCCAACGCTCCTCAACACCATTGTTTACAACGCCAATGGCCGCGTCCGAAGTGATCGACCATTTGCGAATGTATCTCACCAAATTAGGTGCGCCCAAAATCACGATGCACGGTGTTTTTATGGATATTCTTGGCTTAGGGGTTTTGTTAACTGGAGATTCCGGTCTAGGGAAAAGTGAGCTTGGTTTAGAGTTGATTTCAAGAGGACATGGTCTGGTAGCGGATGATGCCGTGGATTTTGCCCGCTTAGGTCCTGATTATGTTGAAGGACGTTGCCCAGCCATCTTGCGTGATTTATTGGAAGTTCGGGGCTTGGGTTTATTGGATATTCGCACGATCTTTGGCGAAACCGCGGTCCGCAGAAAATTGAAGCTACGCTTGATTGTGCAACTTGTTCGCAGAAACGATGGCGAATTTGAGCGACTGCCGCTTGAATCACAGTTTATTGAAGTTCTGGGGCTTCCCATTCGGACGGTAAAAATCCAAGTTGCCGCCGGGCGCAATCTCGCCGTTTTAGTGGAAGCGGCTGTACGGAATACGATCTTACAGTTGCGTGGCATTAACACCCTAGAAAGCTTTATTTCAAGGCAGCAGGAACTCATGCAACAAGAAATCATGGGAAAAGGTTTAAAAACTTGAACATCTTCATTATTACTGGAACCTCGGGTTCGGGTAAATCGGTTGCGATTCGTGCCTTAGAGGATGCAGGTTTTGACTGTATTGATAATTTACCCGTACAGCTTTTAGAAAGCCTCATTCGCGATATTCAGCCAGATCAAAATCAATCGATTGCGATTGCGATTGATGGCAGGCAAGGTGCCTCCATTCAGGGCTTACCCAATATCATTTCGCATCTCAAGGAAAAGCATGCCGTAACCGTTTTATTTCTGGACGCTACTACCGCTGCACTCGTTAACCGTTTCTCTGAAACGCGTCGGCGTCATCCCTTATCGTCAAAGTCCAATCATCTCTCAGATCACTC
>Ga0007809_10000914_pt1 | contig 12454 bp, 10 predicted proteins | sample CryBogCBE02Aug07_FD_60383 | JGI IMG/M metagenome (GOLD analysis project Ga0007809, IMG submission 60383) | Freshwater microbial communities from Crystal Bog, Wisconsin, USA - CBE02Aug07 | ecosystem: Environmental > Aquatic > Freshwater > Lake | place: Crystal Bog, Wisconsin, USA | collected...
TCCCTAGCTGATACGTCTATCAGCCTACCCAGTGTAGTATCCATGAAGAGATAACTTGCGTTACCCCATATTCTCTTGTCAAACAGCAGCTATACCCTACAATAGCACAGTAATAGCAGCTGTCAACCGTTTATTTTTGATTAGATCCTATAGACTTTGATGTCTTTTGGCCCGAGATCGCTGTAGGTGCGGAACTGCAGCTTGGGCATGGGATACGACTGACCTTCGTGCTCTATCTGATCATGCACTTCAGTGTCATATTCTCTGCGAGGATAGCCTACCAATATCTTTGTCTCTGGGCTCCAGTTGCGTTCGCTACCCTGCACAGGCATGCCTATGCCCAGTCCCATGCAGATAGTGTCCTGAGGATCTACCTTGCACAGCTGCTCCCAGACCTTCTTGCTCTCGCTGTCTCCGTGGTTCTTGTTGAACCCTGTGTGATAACCCAGTCCCGCTGCGCTAAAGGCCACTATGCCCATTGCTATGCCCATGGCAACCAGCGCATTGTCTCGCCTGCCTGCATAGTCATCTTGGCGCAGCGTACCATCTGCATTGCGATTGCGATTGGTATTTGGTTTCTTGAGAGCGAAGAGGAAATATGCGCTGGCGCACATCTGAGGATTTCGCAGCACGCCCCAGAGATCCTGTTCAGGGACCACAGGCACGTGGAAGCCATAGCTGTGCTCAATTAACGTGTCTAGTATTGCACGGTCAGTGATCACGTATATGTTGAAATAGGCTTCGTCCTGCTTGCTGGGTGCGTTGGTAGCCAGGTATATCCAATGATCGATTAGATTCTCGGGTATCTGAACTGACGTGTCCCAGTTGCGCTGTACCCTGCGTATCCTGTCTATGCTGGCTTTCTCAGCTTCAAAGTCCATGACCGGCTCCCTAGCGGTATTTACCTGGAGCTTTTGGTACCGCCTAGTGGAATTGAACCACTGTATCTGGTGCCACAAACCAGCGCTCTACCATTGAGCTAAGGCGGCATGTTGGGTTGGACCAGCCGTGTGCGCACCCGCTGTGGGTCAGAGCCATACGCTGCGCAGCCTCTACCGCTGGTCCAAGCTGTTCTGGGCCTCGCCGTGGTTCACACAGTGGTCCGGCCCTCTTAGCCGGACTGTGATCCTTCTACCGCTAGCCCAAACTGGGCGGGAGCTCAACAGTGACGTCGAGTATAGCCAGGGTTTCCGTGTGGCTCTCCCGTTGGTTGGCATGAGTGGAATCGAACCACCGACTTATCCCTTATCAGGGGATTACTCTACCGCTGAGTTACACGCCAAAAAGCTTTGATGATCCCACAATAGCGTCCGCTGGGATCTGGTGATTCACTATGCTCAAGGCACAGATCTGGACGCTGCTCTAATATCTCGTTGATCACATGTGTCCATACAGCCATGTTATATTGTGTGTATGTGGTCACCGTGCCTTGCTCGTTGGTGTTTATGATCAGATAGCCCTGCATGAGTGTCCCCTAGAATGGTGCTCCCAACCGGATTTGAACCGGTGTTCCCAACGTGAGAGGCTGGTATCCTAGGCCGCTAGATGATGGGAGCTTGTTGTATGATTACGCTGTCTCTGAGATTGTCTCGGCAGTGCTTGACGCATTCTCTGTTGGTCTGCCAGTTGTCAAATAGCCAATCAAACCAAGCGCCTCTGACTATGCTGTCAATGTCAGCATCATGTAGGTTGTAGGGCACGTTGCTGCCCAGCTGAGAGATGATACCGAGGTACCTATCTCTGACCTTGATGTTGCTGAGATCTATGAAACAGCAGGGGCTGACATCGCCCTGATGGTTTATGAACAGCTCTGGTGGTCTTTCAGCACTGGTAGTGCTCTTGCATATTACCTTGCTATGTCCAGCATGAGTTGGGAGTTCAGTGACCTTGGCAGCACCATCTGCCCATTGCCTGCCGCTGTAGCGCAGGCGTATGTCACGGAACCCTTCGGCTGCCTGCAGCTGCTTTATCTTTTCAATCTGGTGGCGATTTTGATCAAACACCACGCACTGCCACAGCGCATAACCGCCCGCTGCAATGTATGCTCGCCAGTTGTCCTGTATCTTCTGCCAGTTGCTACCTCGCCTATAGATGTGATTGGTATCTTCCAACCCGTCAATGGCAAATATTACTCGCAGCCTATCTGGATGGTCAGCGCTGATCCGTCCCAGCTCGCCAAACCATTTGGTGGTCCTCAGGCTGCCATTGGTATGCATGTGTATCTTCAGCTTGGTGTTCACGCTGAGCCAATGGCCTATGATCTCAAACAAGCGCGGGTGCATGCAGGGGTCATCAACGTTGCCGCTAAGCAAGACCCTTTCCAAGCTGGGCCAATCGCCGGGAACGATGCGTCGCACCAGCAGCTCTGGATCAAGCCATGCTGTGTTCATCTGTTCTCCAGCTTGACCGCGCCATACTCGCGCACAACCCGGGCAGCTGAGATTGCAGTAGTTTCCGGTCTGCACGTAGATGGTGCGAGTGTCAGCTGCTGTGTAAGGCCACTTGCTCATGGTTGATACTTATGGTGCTCCCAACGGGAGTTGAACCCGTCTCTGCAGATTGAAAGTCTGTTATCCTAGCCGATAGACGATGGGAGCGTATAATTAAGCTGACCAGACAGCGATGGTACACATGCAGATTGATCATCCAGTTTTCCGTGATTTCAAGCAGAGGCCCGCACGCTATGATCTCACCATCTGCTTTCCCGCGGGTGCGGGTGGTAACTTCCTAGCCCAGGCTCTGCTGTCACAGCAACCGCAGGGCAGCGCATTGAACGAGTTCACTGCTGCTGCAGCCAAGGCCGCGCAGAACCTGAGATACGATGAGCGCATGAAGCTGGACAGCGTCCCACTGTGGCGCTTGGCTAACATCAGTGATGGCAGCTGCGTGGCCAAGCCAACGCTGCAGCCTCATTTGGACGGTCTGTATGCGCTGCTGGCATCTGGTTATAAGCTGCCAGTGCTTAGCGAACCTCGCATCATGCTCAGCCACTATCCTGTGTGGTTCTCGGCTGAGATATTGGATTACCAGACCCAGGAACTGTTCTACATAGAGCCCTGCGATCAGTCTCAGCTGTTGATCAAGGGTCTGGACACCGTCAAGGGTTTGACCGGCAGTGATTGGCCAACCAAACCCAGTGCCATAGCTTGGCTGTTGAACTGGCAGAGGCGCAATCCCAGCGCAGACAATGGCGTGTTCAGCACCAGCGAGTTCAACACTGGTAGATATGATATCTGTAATGAGCTAGGGCTAGACCTTGACCATTTCAACCTGTTGCTGTGGAGCTACTATGTGCAGTGCAAGCACCAAAGATCTCGCATGACCACAGTGGGCTTCCGCGATCACATGTCTCAGCTGTTGGCTGATGACATGGCGGATTGGTCCAATCAGGCCTACAAACTGACCAAGGACGCTGTAGCTGTGAGATCACAGCGCCAGTTCTCGGTAAGCTATGCTGAGCTGTTCTTTGATCTGAGGATTCCTCGGGATTCGCTGCTGTCTGAGATTGACCGTGCTGTGATCCTGCGTTACTCAAGGCAGAACCTGCAGCTGCTAGAACAGCTGCTGTGCATGCTGGCAGATGCTGCTGCTGATCGCTTGCGTAACACGCTGCTGGCATTGGCTCAGAGGCTGGCAGCTGCAGAACAGCTGCTTCTACAAGGATGCATCAACGGAATTTAACCGTCCACTATCTTGGTCCATGCTGGATGTATAGCTGCTCATCAGGCGGGGCGGTAGCTACTGCGCCCAGATGTATCCGTGTAGAAGCAACTCTCGTTGCCGTGCTCCCCGCCGAAACCACCTATTCGGCCCTTTGGCTCAAGTACTGGTCGGGGGCTGCCCTTATGCCGAGGGGGCAGCGGCCTGTCAGGTAATAAAAAACCCAGGAATCTTACGATTCCCGGGGTGCTTTGGAGTCTGTGTTGCTATATTTGCTACACTATCCTCTACACCCCTCTGCTGGCAATTCCACGCCGCGATCTTCACAGAGATTGACAGCAGCTATGGCCAGCCAAATGGTATTCGGCATGGCTTGATAGCTATGTTGCTGTGTAAAGCTCGGTGATTTAGGCGCGAAGTTTGTCATCATGAGTTACTTATACAGCCGCATGCGAAACTGTCAACCAAAAAGGTGAAAAATCTGTGATTTTTGTTAAATCGTTGAATCTAGCCAGGAAATCAGCAGTGGATCCAAGTGATCTCTGTAGCTTTGATCGCGGCTCTTGTCAAACACACCAATTTCCATCAGCATGAGCTGGCGATTCTCGCGGTTGTTGGCGATGGCTGTGTCTATCTGCTTGAGCACATTGATGTTGTTGCGCGATTCCACGTGATCATACTTTGGCATGGATTCTATGCGCTGTTTGGCTTCTAGCAGTAGGTCGACGGGCAGCTTGTCCAAGGCTGTGCCTCGAGTGGTGGGCATGATCTCATCAAAGTGTATGTAGACGTTGTGATAGAGACCGCTGGCCCAAGCATGATAATCTGCTATGTTCAGCACGTTCAGTGCACTGACCACCATGACCAATGACAATATGTGAGGTTGTATCACTGACACATAGCGCAGCACGTTGTCGTTGAGCGATTGGAAATCCTGAGGGTATCTGATGTATTCGTATACCTTGCCCGAGCCGTCCACGCTGAAATCGTGGCTGTTGTGCTTGAAATGGCTCAGTATGCTCAGCATCTCATCGCTCATCATGCTGCCGTTGGTATGGAAGTGCAAGGTAGTGTCGGCAGCATCGCAGTTTTCAATATAGCGTTTCAGCAGATCTATCATCTTGCCATCATAGAAAGGTTCGCCGCCACTGGCGCTGATCCTCTTGATGGCATGAGTGTTTTCCATCAACCACTGCCACTGCGGATTGTCCAATCCAGGACCATGGTATGCCTGGCTCTGCCCCCAGCGTCCCATGCTGGTCAGCACGTCTTGTTCAAGACCATTCTCTCTGAAATATTTCTGATCGATCAGCATGCTGTGGCTGTTGTAAGGGGAGCACATGCGGCAGCGCAGATTGCACATGCTGCTGGTCATGACATCAACCTCTTGCAGCTTGGGCTCTGTCATGGGTGGACCAGAATCCTTGTTCCTGTTCTGCCTGTAGCTCTTCATGCCAAGGTCTTCCTGACGCCAACATACCGTGCAGCGCGGATCTCTGACGCCAGCAGCTAAGTTCTTACGCAGATCGTTCCAGTTTGGGTGATGGAATATCTCTTCCAGCGTGAGCTCATGCACGTTTGGCACAGCCATGCCGCCTAGCCTTATGCCGGCACTGTCCAAGTTTCGCATGTTGCAGCAGGGCATGGCATCTACCAGCTTGGTACCACTGTAGCGTTTCAAGCTGACCTGCGTCCAAGCGTATGCACAATAGGTGTCCATTGATGGGTCTGGTCGCAGGCTCTGCAGGCTGCGAGTGCCCTGCATCACTGCTTCTGCATCGGCATCTGATACCTGCAGGCTGCTGAGTCCTGGATAGAGATCGGCCTGCTCTCCAAAGGTTAGATGCTTGACCTGCAAGCTATCTGGTTCGTACCAAGCCCATGCCATTCAGACCGCCAATTCTCAAGTTATATCTGTATTTAAGGCATGTAAATACCACATACTGATCATTATCTGCATGAAAGACGCGACACATGGCTGACTTAACCAAGCTGGATCTAAAGTTTGACTTGTCTGATCTGCTGCTGGGACTTGAGCAAGTGTTAGAGACATGCGATTGGCATCCGGATCACAGCCAGATAGGTTTGAACCATGCGCTGGGCCAAGATGCTGAGGGCGCTTGGCATGATGCCACAGGCAGCTTGGTGTATGCCTGGGGAGACGAAGTCTTTGATGAAAATGGGCAGCTGAAGAAACGCAAGCTGCGCAGGCGTGAGTCTGACTTCCAATGGTTCGTTAAGGAGTTCAAGCATACTGTGTGGCATGATGTTTATCTACAACTGAGCAGATCCTACCAGTTGGGGCGCATGCGATTTATGCAGAGCAAACCCAAGACCTGCCTCAGCTGGCACACAGACAACGAGCATAGGATACACATACCTCTGATAACAAATCCTGGTGCACGCTTGGTCATCGAGGATACGGCTCATCATCTACCTGCAGACGGCTCAGTGTATCTAGCAGACACCACGCTGTGGCACACGGCTTTCAACAGCGGACTAGAACCCCGCATACACTTCGTGGCCTGCGTGCTAGGCACTATCTAACCACGCGACCAGCTGCGGATCTAGGTAGTCAGCATAACGCTGGTCTCTAGCTTGATCAAACAGCATTATCTCTTCGCGCAGCCTGTGCAGATCCTCGCGGTTGTTGTCGATAGCAGACTGTATGCGCTGCAGCTGATCAGCCACGTTTGAGTTTGGCTGTGTTGCATGAGGCAGCAGTCGTTGCTTGGCCAGCTCTAACAGGCCAGGTGGCATACGGTATAAGCTGGTGCCGCGCTTCTGCGGGAACACTTCTGCGAACCAAACATGCACGTCATCATGCAGGCTGTTAGCCCAATCTATCAGCTGGTTGATGTTCAGCACGTTCAATGCGCTAACTGTCATTACCAAGGTTAGAAAATCAGGTTGCAGCTGCTGGATATATCTTCTGATGCTGTGCTCAAGATCATGGAATCTCTGCGGGAAGCGAATGTATTCGTAGACGGCAGCCGTGCCGTCAACGCTGATCTGATGTTGGTTGTTGAAATGACCCAGGAGATCCAGCATGTTATCAGTGAACAGCGTGCCATTGGTGTTGAAACGCAGAGTGGTATTGCTGGCTGCACCAGTCTCCACGTATCGCTGCAGCAGCTTGATTATCCTCTGGTCATAGAACGGCTCGCCGCCGCTGGCTCGGATCATGTTGATTTGATCAGTGTTGGCCATGAGCCAATCCAATTGCGCATTTGGTTTGTCAAGGTTCTTGCTGACCTTGTCATGGCTGTATCTGCCTACCGTAGCTTCTAATCTATCAAGGAGCCCGTGTGCTTCAAAGTAGCTGTGATCAATCAGCAGGCTATGGCTGTCAGTGGGATAGCACATCCTACAGCGTAGATTGCAGAGGTTGCTGGTGCGTATGTCCACGCTGGTGAGACCCAGTGGCACAGCTTGTCGCGCGTGATAGCCGGGTGAGCCCTGCCTGTAAGACTTGATACCCAGCTGATCTTCCATGCGCCAACACACCTGGCACTGGGGATCCTTTATGCCAGACAGCAGGTTCTGCCGCAGCTGTACCATGCTGGGTTGATCAAACAGCTGCTGAGGATCTAGTAGATGCTGATCGCCTAGGTCAGTCTTGCGCCAGTCTATGGTGCGGCTCACGTTGCAACAGGGCCAGCTCTGCACCAGCCTGTCTCCGTCATATTGTTTCATGGTTATCTGGAAGAATGGATAGCTGCAGTAGGTTGACCAATCTGGAGAGTCATCCATGGTCAATCGCTGCTCAACACTCTCAGTATGCGAGCCTGATCCCATTCCTCGTGAGCCTTTTTCTCAGATGCCTTGAGATCAAAGCCCATGCCTGTGGCATGTTCAAGCATCCAGTCATAGCCATCCAACCAGCTCTCAGCTTCTTCCACGCTGAGGAAATGCATTTCGTTGCGCTTCTTGAAATCCAGTACCTTGAGCATGCTGGGATTCATCTTGATCTTGTGGCGATCCACGTTGACCACGAAACCGCGATCCAGCGCTCTGCTGCGCAGCCTCTCCCAGCGTTCTAGATAATTGAGTCCGTTGTCCATGATGCTATTATAACACTGGCGGCCAAATTGAGCAATAAATGCCAAAGATCATACCATAAATACAGCATGGATACCTTTTGCAGCAGAAGCTGGAACGACTACAGGATCAACCTCGACCAGGGTTGGCAGATGTGCTGCAAGACGCCTTGGCGCAGCATAGATGAAGAAGGTGATTGGTTCAATGGATCCGAGATCAAGGAGCGTCGCAGCGCTCATCTAGAGGGACGCAGGCATGACGACTGCGCTACCTGCTGGAAGCTGGAAGACCGAGGTCAGATCAGCCATAGGCAGCTGGAACAAAAGATTGATCCACGGCCAACGGGACTTGACAGCATCTATCCCGGTCATCTTGACATAGAGCTCAGCAACATCTGTGACTTAGCCTGCAGATACTGCAGTGCTAGGGCCAGCAGCGTGTGGGCGGAACGTTGGAAGAACCCCAAGTACGACAAGGCTTCTCGAGGTACAGCGGAACAGCGACAAGAGAAATTTGAGAGGTTCATGACCTGGCTAACTGCTAGGTTAGACAAGTTCACGGGCATCAGCTTCAGCGGTGGCGAAGCGCTGCTGAACGACGAGCTGTATGAGCTGTTGGAGCGGTTGGATCTGCAGGACATGAAGATCAAGATCTGCACCAATCTCAACACACCGCCAGCCTACATGGCACGCTTGCACCGAGTGCTTGACAAGCTGATAGCTAATCGCGTGGAAGTGACCTTCAGGATCAGCATGGACGGCACCGGCGAAAGGAATGACTGGCAGAGATCTGGCAGCAATTGGTCAGTGATGGAACGCAATTGGTACGAACTAGGCGCACGAGATGTCAGGATGAACGTGGCCATGACAACCACACCATTGACCTTGGAAGGCATGTGTGACGCAGGTCGCTGGGTGCGTGATAACGCACAGGGACTGTTCCATAAGCCAACCTGGGAACGTCCGGGCGTGGTGCTGGGACCAGCGGCGCTGGATCCCATGCCGTGGATCAGCAGCTACAGAGATGAGCTGCGAGAGATGTTGGAGCTGGTCAGTGATACCAAGGTCACGGTGGAGAGGCCAGTGCTGTTGGCATTTGACAACTGGCTCACGCTGGACACTGGCATGCCCAGCAGGGAAGTAACGCAACACATGGTCAGCTGGTTAGATGAACATCAGAAGAGATGGGGCGGTGCAGATTGGCGTGGCCTCTATACCAAGCTGAGCGGCCTCACCTACCACATACTCAGCGCTTAATCCAGCTTGTACAGCTGACGATTCTTGATGATGTCCTGCAGCTGCTGGCCATAATCGCCCTTGGTGCTGTAGCTGCCTAGGCTCTTCACCAACTGTACACCGTGCAAGGGCTTGTTCTTAGCCCGCAGTTCTGCTCGTGCAGCCCTAAACGGTTGATAAGCAGGATGAGTGTTGAGATTCTTCATGTAGGCACGCACGCTGTCCTGAGGACTTTCAAACGCACGGTATTTCTCTCCGTACTGTCCCACCGCGCTGGGTGCTTGAGGATCAAAAGTCTTCTGACCGTAGAACACGTTGGCCTGCTGTGCCAAGGGCTGCTGCCCCCAACCGCTTTCCACTGCGGCCTGTGCCAGAGCCATGCTGCGTGGCACTATGTCCACCTTGGCTACTAGGTCTTTGAGGCTATCTGCCTTGTAGTAGCTCTTCATGCCTTCCAGCCATGCTGCCTGTTCTTTGTTCAGCGTCTTCTGCTTGCTCAGCTGCATCAGCGCCTGGCGCTGGCGTTTGATCTCGTCGTTCTCTTGATCTATCAAGGGCAGCACTACCTGCTTGAAGGTGTTGACGCGTGTCTTGGCATCTTTAGAATCTAACCCCTTGAGAGCAGAGGGAAAATTTGGGTTATTCTGAGCTTTCTGAGGCTCTGCTGCGGTCTTTGCTTGGCTAACTGCATCTTGATCAGCAGTGCTGGCCGTGGCCTGCGCAGGTTGCGTTACAGCTGCGGGTTCCACGGGTGCCTTGGTTAGCATGCTATTGGCACCTAGCCCTGCACCTATGAGTCCAGCACCCAGCAAGCCAGCACGAGCTAGATCTCGCAGGTTGGCTTCGTCTAGATGGTCCGTGTTGGCTATGAGCTCGTTGATGCGCATGGTTGGATATTTATGGAGCAAGGCACCACTAAATATCCAGCTGAATCAGAGGTTATCAAATGGCTAACATCACAGGTCCCACAGGCGCGACTGGCTCACCGGGCACATATGGCGGAACGGGTCCCACGGGCCTGCGCGGCGAGACTGGACCAACGGGTCCTCTGGGTGGACCAACAGGTCCGCAGGGTGGTGTTGGTGCGACGGGACCCACAGGACACACTGGTTGGCAGGGTGTCACTGGACCAACGGGTCCAGGTGTTGGCGCGACAGGGGCCACTGGTCCCACCGGACAGGCAGGCATAAATGGCGAGACCGGACCAACAGGACTCCGAGGACTGACTGGACCAACTGGACCGCTGGGTGGCCCAACTGGTCCGCAGGGACCACAGGGCTACCAAGGCATACAGGGACCAACAGGCGTCACTGGCAGGCAGGGCGTGACCGGACCAACTGGACCGCTGGGTGGCCCAACTGGTGCTCAGGGTGCGACAGGGCCTCAGGGCATAACTGGACCACAAGGTCAGCAGGGTCCGCGCGGTTACACAGGTGCTACCAGCACCATACCCGGTCCCACTGGATACACAGGACCAACTGGTCCAACGGGCGAACCCAGCATGGTCACTGGACCGACCGGTCCGGGAGTAGGAGACACAGGTCCAACTGGCGCAGCTAGCACAGTCACAGGTCCCACTGGTCATACCGGTGCAACTGGCAGCAGCGGAACGGCTGGAACACCGGGCGCTACTGGTCCAACTGGTCCCGGAGTGGGAGCAACAGGCCCCACAGGTCCTGCTGGACACAGCGGCACAGGTAACCTAGCCATAGTCAACACCACCATTGAAACAGTCTATAACACCAACGTGCAGATAGGAACTGCTGGCAACTACATCACCATTGAACCCACGGGCAATGTCAGCTTGCCGCTGGTAGATGACCTTTACCAGACAGCGCTACTCAAGACTGCGATAAACGGTGCCATCATCCTGGAGACCACCAACAGCGGTGGACCCAACTACGTCAACGATTGGCGCTTTAGCAACAATGGCATACTGGATCTGCCCAACGGCACGCAGATCTATGACACAGCAGGCAATCTCACGCTGCATGTGGGCGGCACGCAGCAAAGCGTGGTCGTCAGCACATACGGCAGCGCAGGTGGCGGTACCAACTACTATTGGTATTTCAACAACGCCGGACAGTTGGTATTCCCCAACGGCACGGTGCAGACCACTGCCTACACGGGTGGTGGAGGAGGCGGAGGCAGCACTGGTCCTACGGGTCCAACGGGCAGCGCAGGATCAAATGGTGCCACAGGAGCAACTGGTGCAACAGGCAGCAGCGCCAACACTGGCAACATAACCTTCACTGGCACTGCCATAGGTACCAACACCAACCAAGACATAGCACTGAGCACCAACGGTCAGAACTGGTACTTTGGACAGGATGGCAGCTTCTCAGTGCCCAGCAGCTTGCCTGTGACGTTCACTGTAGAGCTCACGCCTGAATATTTCCGCCCTCATCCGGGTCATACCGTGCTAAACCTCACGGGCAATGCTTGGACCTATTCAGTGAGCTTTGCTGTGGATGACTATGGGCATGTGCAGGCCTTCAACAACAACACTCAGACTTGGCCCAGCAATCCTGGCTACGTCAACGGTGATACCTTCGTGTATGGTCCAAGCGTCACGGGCATAGCTGACTTCAACTTCACCATGTTTGTGAGCAGCATACAAAACTTTGGCAGTTACTGGTCGGTTACTGTGAGTGGACAGCCGCCTGAAGTGCCTGCGAGCATAGCCAGTGCTTCGGTGCTCAAGTTCATCGCTGATGGCGCAGACTGGATACTCAGTGGTGATGGAAATCTCACGCTGCCAGACAATGGCTACGTGCAGACCTACAATGGCAACATCACCCTGCTGGCTGCTGGCAATCGCCCATGGATCTTTGGCAGTGACGGCGTGCTGACCATGCCAGACGGCAACATAGGCAATGATGGTCGCATAGACTTCAACTTTGAAGGCTACAACTGGGGACGCATCAGCAATCATAACCGCCAGGTCTACATACAAAGCGTGGCCAGCGGCGACATAGATCCAGACGGCACTGTTTACTCTGAGGTCAGCGTGGGACTGGACATCAGCATCAGCACCAACGTGCATACCACAGACAACAACTGGACGTTTGGGTTAGACGGCAATCTCACTCTGCCAACCTCAGCCACCATTGGTGGCACTGGGCTTGATCTAGACATCACAGCTGGCACGCCTGTTGATAGTGGCAGCGGCACAGGTGGACACTTGTATCTCAGCGCAGGCTTTGGCGGCGACTTTGGCGGTGACGTTACCATCAAGGGCGGAGACAGTCCAGATGGAGATGCAGGTTTCGTGTACATCACGGGAGGCTCTGCTGCTAGCAGCTATGGCCAAGTGGTGATCACTGCCTTTGATCACAGCTGGCGCTTCAGAGACGCGGGCGTGCTAGGCCTGCCTAACAGCAGCTACATCCAGGCCGCCACTGCCAATCTCATCGTGGGCAGCCAGGGTGAGGTCATACTCTACAGCAACGCTACCACTGACAGCGGCACGCATGCCTGGGTGTTTGGCACGGATAGCAGCACATTGTTCCCCAATG
>Ga0007809_10000915_pt1 | contig 12451 bp, 9 predicted proteins | sample CryBogCBE02Aug07_FD_60383 | JGI IMG/M metagenome (GOLD analysis project Ga0007809, IMG submission 60383) | Freshwater microbial communities from Crystal Bog, Wisconsin, USA - CBE02Aug07 | ecosystem: Environmental > Aquatic > Freshwater > Lake | place: Crystal Bog, Wisconsin, USA | collected...
CACCAGCTTGCAAATTTTGAATTGCAATGACTTTAGATTGTAAGCGCATGGTTGGTTTGAGATTGTAAGAGGCGATTTCCTCAAATCGCCCCGAAGAAGCAGCTCCATAAAGCATAATGCCTGGCCTAGTAAAGTCGGCATGAGTGTAGGGATGATGCAGCAATGCCGCAGAGTTTGCAGCACTGATCAGCCCTTCCAAATCTTGAATCGTTTCTTTAAATAGCTTCCATTGATCTTGGACCAAAGGTTGCGGGAATGGTGTATCTGACAGTTCTGCATCACCCACGACATCGGCATTGGCAAAGTGGGTGAGATGATGCACCCGGAAACCAAGATTTTTTAATAAATGAAACGCTGCTAGATACTCTGTAGGCATAAAGCCCAAACGGTTCATACCGGAATTTAACTTTAACCAAACTTCGCATCGCCTTACCAACATGTCAGCTTTGTGTGAAGACAGAGACTTCATATAGTCACTTAACCAGATCATCTGTTCTTTTTGATGGATGACAAAATCACATTGCAGCTCATCATAATCTGCATAATCACTTTGAAAAAATGCACCTTCTAGCATAAGGATCTTTTTCCCCCAGCCTAAGGAACGTGCAAGTTGGGCATTTTCTATTTCAAGTAAGGCGATTCCTTCGCTTTTGGCAAACCCCTCAAGCGCCGCAGTGATGGTATGGCCGTACGCATTGGCTTTAATAACAGCCCAAGTTGGTAAGTGATTCGAGAGCTTTTTCACCTGCTCAAGGTTGTGACACATGTTATGTGTCAAAATCGTTGCAGTTGTCGGTCGATGCTTCATTATTGAATTTTCGGAAATCTTTTTATGTTTAACTTATCATTGTACGAATGAAACCAGGTTTTTACTCCATTATGGCGGCGCAATTTTTTTCTTCGCTTGCTGATAATGCCCTTTTGATTGCCGCCATTGCTTTGCTTACGCAAATCGACTCGCCACAATGGATGACCCCTTTACTTAAGCTTTTCTTCGTACTCTCTTATGTGGTTCTTGCCGCTTTTGTTGGTGCCTTCGCCGATTCAAAGCCAAAAGGCAGAGTCATGTTTCTCACCAATTCTATCAAAGTCATTGGTTGTTTGGCGATGCTAGTTGGGCTGCATCCCCTGCTAGCCTATGCCATTGTTGGCTTTGGGGCGGCAGCTTACTCACCAGCAAAATACGGCATTCTGACTGAACTGCTCCCCCCAGAAAAACTTGTAGCGGCAAATGGTTGGATCGAAGGGTTGACGGTTTGTTCAATCATTTTTGGCACGGTGCTTGGTGGGATCTTAATTAATCCAGAAGTTGTTCAATCTGTGATTTCGTTAGATCTACACATGGCCAAAACCAGTATCGACACTCCTCCAGAAGCCGCAATTATGGTCATCGTCTCTTTATACGTGATTGCTGCATTGATCAATTTGCGGATTCCACTAACTGGGGTCGCCTTCGAAAAAATGCCTAAAAACCCCCTTAGTCTGGTCATTGGCTTTTACCGTAATTTTCATACTCTATGGAATGACCGTTTAGGACAAATATCTCTAGCCGTAACCACATTATTTTGGGGGATTGGCGCAACACTTCAATTCATCATCCTGAAATGGGCAGAATCGAACTTAGGAATGGATTTATCCCAAGGGGCTATCCTTCAAGCCATCGTTGCATTTGGCGTTGCTGGAGGCGCAATGTGGGCAGCAGCACGTGTCCCTTTAAAGAAGTCGCTTGATGTACTTCGTTATGGGGTCATCATGGGATTTTTAGTCATTACCTTATCGGGATTTCAGAAGGAGTTTTTTCAGGGATACATCATCAATCTAGGCTTTTTTCATATCCATGCCTACCTGCTCTATACCTATTTATTTTTAATGACGATTGGCTGGATGTCAGGCTACTTTGTCGTCCCCATGAACGCCCTCTTACAACATCGTGGACACGTGCTTTTATCGGCGGGACACTCGATTGCGATTCAAAACTTTAATGAAAATCTGTCAGTACTTATTATGCTGGGACTTTATTCCTTTTTAATTTCATTTAATTTCCCCATTCAAGTCGTAATCTTAATGTTTGGTAGTTTTGTCATCATCACGATGGCGTTAGTGATGTATCGCCACCAATTAAATCAAAAAGAATACGACTCCTTGTACCTGATTGGTGAGTCTAAACACACTTAAGTCATGAAGCCATCGTATCGACAAAAACGTTGCGTGCAAAGACCAAATCCGCCCATAACCACTTTTTCTTTACTGGGTCTTGAAGTAATTCCTCTAGTGGATAAGTGATCACAACCGGGATTTCTTGATCTTGTTCATTGATCGTTTCGAACAAAATTTCGCGCAATTCCGCCAAAGGGGCACTTTCTTGTGAGAAATGCGCACCAGCTATCTCTCCAAAAGCAATCAATAATTGCCCCCGGATATCCTGCGAACTCAAGTTTGATGGGGGTTCTGTAACAAACTGGACCTCAACGCCAAAATTCTGAATGACTTTTTGAATGTTTTTGAGTAAACCGTGTGTCGCAGGGTTGGCATTGAGCACAAGGGTCCAAATCGGGAATTGGGGATTCATGGGTTGACTCATAAAGGGTTGAAGAATCGGATCTTGCGACTGCGGACGTAACTCTCTTACCTTCCAAGAGCTGATGCCCATTTCTTTCAGAATAACGGCTTTATGCATGAGATCTACTTTAACGCTTTTTCCATCACGAGAGCATCTTCCCGATGTGATTCGGAGCCAATTTTCGAAGGATAGTAGTTTTTCCGAGTGCCAATCATTTGATAATGTAATTTCCCGTAAAGACCGAGCGCAGCAACGTTACTGGCCCGTACTTCAAGTAAGATTTTCTCATGACCGTGTTCCTTCGCCATCACTTCAATGGCGATAAGCGCTTGATAGGCAATTCGATGGCGTTGATACTCAGGCATGATTGAAATATTCAGTAAGTGCAGTTCATTCACGCCGGGCATCACAATACAATGACCAATTACCTGCTCGGGACTAGCGCCGAGGCATAAGACATAATTCCAATAATTTGCTTGCAGACAATCAACGAAATTTTTCATCGTCCATGGATGTAAATGGCAAGCAGATTCAATTGTTCGGACATGCTCCAAGTCAAGATGTTGCATGATCCGAAAATGAAATGGCAAAGAAATTAAATCATTCATCTGATCATTTCGAAGCGCGCTCTAGAGTCGTCAGAGCAACCTGATCACGAATATACAGTGGCTGACAATCCTGGACTAAAAATAGCTCTGAAGGGTTTTGTTGTAATGCGCACAAGGCAATCCCAAGAGCATGAGGAGATGACGGATAAAAACAAGAAGTAGCGTCCCTTCGAACGCTTTCCAAAACGTTCATCGGGTCGTGCATAAAAAAGTGGCTATCAGGCTCCGGATGAAAAGTCGTAAGAGCTTGTAAGGAAATCGCCTGAGTGCGTATGAGCTGCTGATTGATGATTTGATAAGGCGCAGTATATAACTCACCCATGCGCGCATCCAATAGGCCGACATAGACCCTATCCTCATGAAACGTTTCTGGGTGTTTGAAGAACTCCCAAGCCATCATCCCATCCAAACTCGGAATTGGAATTAATGGTTTGGTTTGAGAAAGTGCTAACCCTTGAGCGATACCGATTCCCAAGCGGATCCCGGTGAAAGCCCCTGGACCCTGCGAGACAGTAATTGCATCGATGTGCGACCAAGAGAGTTTGGCTTGGGCCAGCAGCTCCTCAAGCCACTTCAAGACAACTAAACTTGCAGCATTGCCGACTTGTTCGTGGCGGAAAATAAAGTGTTCTTTAGAGGAAAATAACGCCACCGAGCACCACTGGGTGGTTGTATCGATGGCGAGAATGGTCATTGGACTCCTCAGTACATGAACAAATCAGATCTCTTCATATAAAGGAAGGGTAAGAAATTCTTCAAAATATTCACCTGTGGACATCTGATCGAAGATGCTTGCAGCACGGTCAAAATGCCCGACCGCACCAGACTCTTTAATGTGCTGAAGTTCTTCGGCAATATAGGTTTTAACCATATCAACAGTTACTTTACGCCCATCATCCAACACTCCTTTGGGAGACCGAATCCATTGCCACACTTGCGAACGACTAATCTCAGCGGTTGCTGCATCCTCCATCAGATTATGAATCGGCACACAACCATTCCCTGCCAACCAAGCACCGAGATAATGAATACCGACATTGATATTCATCCGCAAGCCAGCTTCAGTGATTGGTGTTTCTGGTTGAAAATTCAATAGATCAGAAGCTTTCACATGTACTTCGGGTTTTTGTTTTTCAAATTGATTGAGTTTATCCCCAAGCACTTTCTTGAACTCAGTCATGGCGGGTTCGACCAAACCAGGGTGCGCAACCCAACCTCCATCGTAACCATCTTCAGCATCACGGCGTTTATCAGAAATAATACCTGCCATTGCGATCGCATTTTTCTCGGGATCGTTCTTAATTGGAATTAACGCACTCATGCCACCAATTGCGGGAGCACCGCGATGATGACAAGTCTTTAATAGTAGCAGAGCATACGAACGCATAAAAGGAGCAGTCATCGTCACTTTTGCCCGATCTGCTAGGCAAAAGTCCTTGTTTACTTTGAACTTTTTAATACACGAGAAAATGTAATCCCAACGACCGGCGTTTAACCCTGCACTGTGCTCCCGTAACTCATAGAGAATTTCATCCATCTCAAATGCAGCAAGAATGGTTTCAATAAGAACGGTAGCTTTAATCGTACCCTGTGGGATTCCAATTTCATTTTGTGCCATGACAAAAATATCATTCCACAAGCGGGCTTCTAAGTGGCTTTCCATCTTTGGTAAATAAAAGTAAGGGCCAGCGCCACGCTCTAAGAGTTCTTTGGCATTATGAAATAAGAACAGAGCAAAATCAAAAATTCCTCCCGAAACGCGATCACCATCAATCGTCACGTGCTTTTCGTCCAAGTGCCAACCACGTGGGCGCACTTGTAATACAGCAATCTGGTCATTTAAATGGTAGGTTTTACCATTTTGCTCCAAATGCAACTCACGCTTAATGGCACTTCGTAAATTTATTTGACCTTGAATTTGATTCGACCAATTCGGACTATTTGAATCTTCAAAATCTGTCATATAAGAGTCTGCCCCAGAATTGAAGGCATTAATGACCATCTTGGCGTCAACCGGTCCTGTAATTTCAACACGGCGACGATGCAAAGCCTCTGGAATGGGGGCGATTTTCCAATCACCTTCGCGAATCGACTTCGTTTGTGGCAAAAAATCAGGAATCTCACCAGCATCTAAACGCTTCGTGCGCTCCACACGTAACTGCAACAGTTCTTGACGACGCGGCTCAAAAGCGTGGTGTAATTTTGCTACAAGGGCGAGTGCCTCGGGGGTGAGAATAGTTGCAAATTCGGGAGAAACTTCTGCATGTATCTGCATGCCTTGAGGTAAATTTAACATTTTTTTTCCAAGTTATTAAAACAATTCAATGACAATTATGCCAAATAAAATTCCGTTGACCCATTTATCGGATCAAGTTGTCTGCCCAGATAAAGCTTGGATGACATCCGGCGGTGCTTGCACCAATTCAATCAAAACACCTTGACCAGCTATTGGGAATTCCGAGTTACTTTTAGGATGAATGAATATGACATCATGACCCGCCGCCCCTCGACGAATGCCACCGGGAGTAAAGCGTACCCCTTGGGCAATCATCCAGTTTACTGCCAAATCGAGGTGATCAACCCATAGACCGACATGATTCAGGGCAGTGGATTGTACGGCAGGTTTTTTTTCTGGATCAATCGGCTGCATTAAGTCGATCTCAACTGCGTGCGGCCCGTGCCCAATCGTCAAAATATCCTCATCGACATTCTCCGACTCCGATTGATAGGATCCTGTCATTTGCAGTCCAAATATACCTTGCCATAAACCTTTCAAGGCTTCTTTATCTAAACCACCAATTGCAATTTGCTGAATACCGAGTATCTGAAATGGGCGTTGCATCATTCGTCCTTTTTAAAACGCAAAATGGGTTGATCGACCATCAGGCTCTCCCCTTTTTTAGCCAAAATTTCTGCGATGATTCCGTCTTGATGGGCAACCATGACATTTTCCATTTTCATTGCCTCAATCGTGACCAGTTTTTCACCAGCGAGGATTTTTTGTCCAACCGTGACTGAAATATCAGAAAGTAATCCAGGCATTGGTGAGAGTAAAAATGCAGAACGATCTGGTGGTGATTTATACAGCATCCGCTTCTGGAGTTCCACCGCTTTACGTTGCAAAACCATGAGTTTAAGGCTTGCGCCATTCAGGAATAACTCGTAAAAGACTCCATTTCTTTGGGTTTGTAAGCTAACAAGTTGTCCATTCACTTGCCCTTCCCAAAGATACGCACCAGGGCGCCAATGACTCTGAATCGTAAAGCCCTCCTCAGCAATCTGCACGACATCGTGGTCACCCTGATGTTCAATACTGATATCTTCGTAGGTTTGTTGCCCGTGTTCACCAATCGCCAATGTAAACTCATTGGGTATGTGTGATGCATGACCAAGCAATTGACCGCTAATCTGTCCAGAGCGGTTCAGAAATTGCAAATGAATTGAAACTGCAATAGCACTCAATAGATTCTTGATGTGGTCGTTCATTGGGCCGCCATGAAAACCCTTTGGAAAGTGCTTAGCGATAAATCCTGTGTTGATTTGGCCTGAAATAAAATCAGGATGTTGCAGCAATGCTCCTTGAAATGGAATATTCGAAGCAACGCCACGAATGACAAATTGATTGAGAGCCATTTGCATTTTCTGAATAGCTGCCTCACGCGTTGGGCCATGCGTAATGAGCTTCGCAATCATCGAGTCATAATACATAGGGATTTCACCACCCTCGTACACCCCAGTATCAACTCTTACATCAGAGCGACCTTGCGGCGGTTGATAGGTAACCAAGCGTCCCGTCGACGGTAAAAAATCACGGTACGGATCCTCCGCATTAATTCGACATTCAATCGCCCAACCATCACGTTTGATTTGATCTTGTGTAAAGCCCAATGGCTCACCACTAGCGATACGAATCATTTGCTCAACTAAATCTAAACCGGTAATCATTTCGGTTACTGGATGTTCTACTTGCAAACGCGTATTCATTTCTAAAAAATAAAATGATTGATCTTTGCCAACAACAAACTCAACCGTTCCTGCTGATTCGTACTGCACTGCTTTTGCGAGGGCAACCGCTTGCTCACCCATCGCTTTGCGGGTTGCTTCAGAAATAAACGGCGAAGGTGCCTCTTCTATGACTTTTTGGTGGCGACGTTGAATAGAACATTCTCTTTCCCACAAATACACTACATTACCAAAATGATCACCCAGAATCTGGATTTCAATATGGCGTGGTTCTTCAACGAATTTCTCAATAAAAACCCGATCATCCCCAAAAGAGTTGCGCGCCTCGTTTTGACATGCTGTAAAACCCTCAAAAGCCTCTTTGTCGTTATAGGCCACACGCAAGCCTTTACCCCCACCTCCGGCAGAAGCTTTAATCATCACGGGATAGCCGATGTTCTGGGCAATTTTCAACGCCGCATCAGCATTTTCAATCGCCGCGTTGTAACCTGGAATCGTATTTACCTTTGCTTCGAGGGCGAGTTTTTTCGAAGCAATCTTATCTCCCATCGCAGCAATTGAGTGATGCTTTGGACCAATAAAGGTAATGCCTTTTTCCTCTACCCGTTTGGCAAATATTTCGTTTTCTGAGAGAAAGCCATAGCCTGGATGAATTGCATCTGCCCCTGTAGCCAAACATGCCTCAATCAAATGTTCCATCACCAGATAGGACTCACGTGAAGGCGCAGGACCAATGCAAACTGCCTCATCAGCAAGTTCAACGTGCCTTGCTTCTTGATCAGCCTCAGAGTACACGGCGACCGTTTTAATTCCCATTGTGTGTGCTGTGCGAATAATCCGGCAAGCAATTTCACCACGGTTTGCGATTAATATTTTTTTAAACATCGGCGTTGCCCTATTCAATTTAGAGTGGAATGTTGTCATGTTTACGCCAAGGATTTTCTAGTTCCTTGTTTTGCAACATCACAAGAGAGCGAGAAATTCTTTTTCTCGTTTCATGGGGCATGATCACATCATCAATGTAACCTCTGCGACCTGCGACAAATGGATTCGCAAATTTAGCTTTATATTGGGCTTCCCGCGCCGCAAGTTTATCCGGGTCTCCTTTTTCTTCACGAAATATAATCTCAACCGCACCTTTGGGCCCCATCACGGCAATCTCAGCAGAGGGCCATGCAAAATTGACATCCCCTCTTAAATGTTTGGAAGCCATTACGTCATAGGCACCGCCGTAGGCTTTCCGCGTAATAATGGTGATTTTAGGAACCGTACATTCTGCATAGGCAAAAAGTAATTTGGCGCCGTGCTTAATAATGCCTCCGTATTCTTGTGCGGTGCCAGGCATAAACCCTGGGACATCAACAAAAGTAACAACGGGTATATTAAATGCATCACAAAAACGCACAAAGCGAGCTGCTTTGACGGAGGATTTGATATCTAAACAACCAGCAAGAACCAATGGTTGATTGGCAACGATCCCGACCGTCTGACCATCAATCCGACCAAACCCGATAATGATATTTTTCGCATAATCTGGTTGGATTTCAAAGAAGTCACGATCATCAACGGTTTTGTGAATTAACTCGAGCATGTCATACGGTTTATTCGGATTACTTGGAACAAGGGTGTCCAATGACAAGTCAATATCCTGAGCAATTGAACTGTTGGGGCGAATCGGCGCTTTTTCGCGATTCGATAATGGCAAGTAATTAAAAAAACGTCTGAGCATCAAAATCGCTTCTACATCATTTTCAAAAACCCGATCACACACCCCAGATTTGGTTGAATGAGTGAGTGCCCCACCCAATTCTTCAGCGCTGACTTCCTCATGAGTAACCGTTCGGACCACCTCCGGACCGGTCACAAACATATAAGAGGTGTCTTTAACCATAAAGATGAAATCCGTCAATGCCGGAGAATACACGGCACCGCCTGCACTGGGACCCATGATTAATGAAATTTGTGGAATGACCCCAGATGCTGTAACATTTCGCTGGAAAATCTCTGCATAACCGCCCAGCGAAGCAACTCCCTCTTGAATGCGCGCCCCACCAGAATCGTTTAACCCAATTACCGGTGCCCCTACTTTTAAGGCTTGATCCATAATCTTACATATTTTTTCTGCATGCGCTTCGGATAAGGAACCGCCAAATACCGTAAAGTCCTGTGAGAAAACAAAGACCAAGCGTCCGTTGATCATACCGTAACCGGTCACGACGCCATCACTTGGAACAGTTTCCTCGGCCATCCCAAAATCAGTGCAACGATGTTCAACAAACATGTCCCACTCTTCAAAAGAGCCATCGTCTAATAACAAATCAATGCGCTCCCGGGCGGTTAACTTACCTTTTGCGTGTTGAGAAGCAATGCGTTTTTGACCGCCTCCTAAATGTGCCTGTTCTCGTTTTGCTTCAAGTTGTCGAATAATTTCTTTCATGCGGATTCCTTAATGGTTGGAATGTGTTTTAAACATATCGAGAATTTTTCTTGCGGCAACTGAAGCCGCAATTTCTCCACTCTCGACTTGTTTTTGTAACTGCGGATAGATGGCGGCTACACCTAAATGATTTTTCAGTTCATAGGCTAAACCAGATTCAATCCGTTCCGTCAGCCAAGAACTCGCTTGCGTCATACGGCGCTTTGAAAATGCAGCGTTTTTCTTTTGGAGTGTCTCAAACTCGGAAATTTTTTCCCATAATTTGGCAATCTGCTGAGAGTCCAGTGAACTTAAAGTCATCACTTGAGCAAACCACTCTTGGATACTATCGAGACTTTTATCAACAACAGGATGCTGACTAAAAATCCGTAATGACCCAACAATATGCGCCATGGCACGCATTGCTGCATCTTGATCAAGATCTGCTTTATTGACAAGCACCAAATCAGCAATTTCCATGACGCCTTTTTTAATTGCCTGTAAATCATCCCCAGCATTTGGCAGTTGCAAGAGAATAAACATATCGGTCATTTTCGAAACCGCAATTTCACTTTGACCTACTCCAACAGTCTCAACCAAGATGACGTTATACCCAGCGGCCTCACAAACTAGCATGGATTCACGGGTTTTCTCAGCAACTCCACCCAAATTACCTGACGATGGGCTTGGACGTATGAATGCTTGCGGGTGGATCGAGAGAAATTCCATGCGTGTTTTATCCCCAAGAATCGACCCTCCAGATATACTCGAAGATGGATCAATTGCCAACACTGCCACTCGCAAACCTCTCTCAATGAGAAACAGACCTAAAGACTCAATCAAGGTTGACTTCCCGACGCCTGGCACCCCGGAAATCCCAATACGCAACGCACCACCTGTATAGGGCATTAATTGAGTCAGAATAAGATCTGACTCGCTACGGTGCTCGGGCTTCGTTGATTCAAGAAGTGTGATGACCTTGGCTAAGGCTCTTCGTGAGATCGGTGTAAAGCCGTCGCGTCCACTGATGAGATCAGCAACGAAGGGATGAAATGAGGAATCCATGATCACGCCAGATCTCTTACTTTCCGTGTAATGAGTTGCGAATGTGTTCTAAGACATCTTTCGCTGATGCTGGGATGGGTGTTCCAGGGCCGTAAATTCCTTTAACACCAGATTCATATAAAAAGTCATAATCTTGTTTTGGAATGACCCCACCCACAAACACAATAATTTCCTCGCCACCAAGTTGTTTCAGCTGGGCAATAATTTCAGGAACTAAGGTATTGTGACCAGCCGCTAAAGTTGAAATCCCAACGGCATGCACATCGTTTTCAATTGCTTGTCGTGCACATTCTTCAGGAGTCTGAAACAAGGGTCCGATATCGACATCAAAACCAAGGTCAGCAAAAGCAGTTGCGACAACTTTTGCACCTCGGTCATGCCCATCTTGTCCAAGCTTAGAGATCATCACCCGCGGCCTGCGACCAAATTCGTCAGCAAATGCAACGATTTCTTTTTGGAGCTTTTTCCAACCTTCTGCAGAGTCATATGCAGCGCTATATATCCCACTGACTTTCTGCGTATCGGCCCGATGTCTGCCGTAGACTTTTTCCAGAGCGTCAGATACCTCACCAATTGTGGCGCGTTGCCTCATTGCTTCAACCGTTAATGCCAACAAATTTCCGGACTGGTTATGCGCTGCTTCGGTAAGTGACTGTAAAGCTTTTAGCACGCTGGCTTGATCGCGCTGCGCTTTGATCGTTTTAAGACGCGCAATTTGACTTTCACGCACTTGAACATTATCAACTACCCGCGCATCAACCGTGTCTTGGGTTTGGAGTTGGTATTTATTAACTCCAACAATCACATCTCGACCTGAATCAATATTTGCTTGCTTTTGTGCAGCAGCAGCTTCAATTTTCAGCTTTGCCCAACCGCTTTGAACGGCCTTTGTCATGCCGCCCATTCCCTCAACTTCTTGAATAATTTCCCATGCTTTATCCGCAATATCTTGAGTGAGTTTTTCCATCATAAATGAGCCTGCCCACGGATCGATCGTTTGGGTAATATGTGTTTCTTCTTGCAAAATTAATTGCGTATTACGGGCTATGCGTGCGGCAAACTCTGTTGGCAGTGCAATCGCTTCATCAAACGAATTGGTATGCAAGGATTGCGTGCCGCCAAAAATTGCAGCCATCGCTTCTATTGTTGTGCGGACGATGTTGTTATATGGATCTTGTTCAGTTAATGACCATCCAGAAGTTTGGCAGTGGGTTCGCAACATCAAGGACTTCTGGTTTTTTGGGGCAAAATCCTTCATGATGCGCCACCATAAAATGCGGGCGGCTCGCAGTTTTGCTACTTCTAAATAAAAATTCATACCGATGGCAAAAAAGAAAGAGAGTCGACCCGCAAAGTCGTCGACATCAAGCCCCTTATTTAAGGCCGTTTTCACATATTCTTTACCATCCGCAAGCGTAAAAGCAAGTTCTAAACTTTGATTGGCGCCCGCTTCTTGCATGTGATAGCCAGAAATCGATATGGAATTAAACTTCGGCATCTTTTTGGCGGTGTATTCAATAATGTCGCCGATAATCCGCATCGAAGGTTCAGGGGGATAAATGTAGGTGTTTCGAACCATAAACTCTTTGAGAATATCGTTTTGAATTGTTCCTGACAACTGATCTTGCGATACGCCGCTTTCCTCAGCGGCAACAATATAACCCGCTAAGATTGGTAGGACTGAGCCGTTCATTGTCATGGATACGGATACTTTATCTAGAGGGATTTGATCGAAAAGAATTTTCATGTCTTCGACAGTATCAATCGCAACGCCTGCCTTACCAACATCACCTGTCACACGGGGATGATCCGAGTCGTAACCACGGTGAGTAGGCAAAT
>Ga0007809_10000917_pt1 | contig 12443 bp, 10 predicted proteins | sample CryBogCBE02Aug07_FD_60383 | JGI IMG/M metagenome (GOLD analysis project Ga0007809, IMG submission 60383) | Freshwater microbial communities from Crystal Bog, Wisconsin, USA - CBE02Aug07 | ecosystem: Environmental > Aquatic > Freshwater > Lake | place: Crystal Bog, Wisconsin, USA | collected...
CGAGCCTGTGGAGACGACTTGGATGTCTTCAATCACCTCGCCTTCGCCCAAGCGCATGATGGTCCCTTTGCCAAATTGTTTTTCAATCTGTGCCAAAGCCGCTTGCAACGCTTTGGTTTTTTCACTCATGGCGGCTAAAGTCTTGACAGGTGCGTCCATAATTAAATCCTTAAAAATCAATGGGTTAAAAAACAAATCTGAGAAACATCGCGTATTAACTGGATGCTTGAACAGTAATTTATCCGATGTATTAAAACTTGTAAATAGAATATTTAGTCAGTTTGCCTTATTATTCGGTGATGCAAAAAACGAGTCTTACGCCCTACGCTACGAGCGCCGATTGGCGTCAAAATCACTTGGGTCGATTGTTGGGCCAAGCCATGCGCCGCTTTGATGAGCGGGTCTTTTACTTGATGGCACACGACGTTCAAGTTCCATTGGCGCTCTCGAACCTGGCCAGCAAGGGCCAAGTCAGCGCAGCCCACATTCACTTGACCCGGCATTTGGCCATTGAGGGCTCGACCTTGACGGATTTGGCCCAGAGTGCAGGGATGAGTAAGCAAGCCATGGGCGATTTGGTTGACCAGTGTGTCGCTTGGGGTTTGGTAGAGAGGCACAAGGACCCCCGAGATGCCCGAGCAAAGTTGATCCAATTCACGTCCACGGGGTTGGCGTGGCTTGGGGCATTTGAGAGTGCGGTTGCTTTGGTGGAGGCCGAATTTCGTGACGAGGTGGGCGAGCAAGTGGCAACCGTAATTGCCTTGGGTTTGGAGGTTTATGCGCAACCTGCCCGACAAGAAATTCGATGAGTTCTACAATGAATTGAATCCATAAAAAATCTTTGACCGTGCGCATTCTTCTCGCTCTTGATGACCCCGAACTCACCGCAAGTGTGGGGCAAAGTCTGCGCGCCATGGGTGCGGTGATGGACCAAGTCAACAATGCAGAAATGGCCCAGTCTGCCATGGGTACGAACGCCCCCTTTGAGGTGGTTCTTTTGCAAGCCCCTTCCAGCACAAGCCAGGCGCAAGAAAAAATCAAACGCTTCCGCTCTTTAGCGGGCACGAGTGGCTTGATGGTCCTCACGGGCAGTCAAGACGTGATGTTCAAAATATTGGCGTTAGATGCGGGTGCTGATGATGTGATGGCTACACCTTTGGTGATTCAAGAGTTTGAGGCTCGGATGCGCGCTTTGGTGCGGCGCTACACGGGTGCATTGAATACACTCATTCATCACGGACCGCTGAGTTTTGATCAAATCGGACGGGTCGTGCGCATGGGCGAGAAGATGCTTGAGTTATCGGCAAGGGAATTGCGTTTGCTAGAGGTTTTACTCCACCGCAGTGGGCGCATGGTGAGCAAAGATCAGTTGGTGGAGCAACTGTGTCAATGGGGAGAAGAGGTGAGCCCCAATGCGATTGAGGTGTATATCCATCGCTTGAGGAAAAAAGTCGAAGTGGGCCCTATTCGCATTTTGACGGTGAGAGGAATAGGGTATTGTTTGGAAAAGATCAATGCCTCTAACTTGACGCCGGACGCATTAGAGACACAAAGTGTGCCGGATGCGCCCCATTCTCAGGACTCGCATAACTCAAAACTCAAGCCCAAGCCTAAGTCCGAGTCTAAGCTCGACCCCAACTCCATCACAGCAGTGCTTGAGCCCTGAGAGTGATACACGGTGACGCGAGATCACCAGAGCAAAGGCCCCTGGGGGTCAGGCCTTTTTCATCTCTAAAGTATTGAGTGTGAGCCGCTCAGTGGCAACAGCGCGAGCAATATCGCTTTGTGCGGCGGTGGCTTGAACGTGAGCCCAAAGGGATGGGAATTGAGTGGGCTCGAACCCCGCCAGCGTACCCCAGCGACACAGTGTCAAGGCATACGCATCCAAGGGCCCTGCATGCGCACCCCCCAGCCAAGGATGACCTGAGCTTACTTGCTGGGCCACCCAAGCGTCTAGTTTTTGCAAGTGTTCCTTGTAGTGATGAGTGGCGTGTGTTTTCAAGTCTTCTTGAACGGCTCGATCGGGTGAGAAATTATTGGGACGAAATACATGGGTAAAGGTAGGGTGAACGGTGTTATTCATCCACGCAAGAGTTTGTATCACTTTTGCACGCTCATAGTGATCCACGGGAAGCAAGTGGGCGCTTGGAAATAGGCCGTCCAAATAAAGCGTGATGGCCAAAATTTGAGTGAGAACTCGATCTCCATGGACCAAGACCGGGACTTGCCCCTCAGGATTGATCGACTTGAACTCAGAAGTTCGATGCTCACCTTTGTGCAACTTGATCAAGATCGGCTCAAAGCTCGCTCCAGCCAACTCGAGTAAACAGTGAGGCACAAAGGAGCATGCGCCAGGTGAAAAATAAAGTTTCAAAGTCATCTAGTGAGTCCTTTTAGGATGGAGTCGATCGAGAGTGAACATAACCCGTGTCCTATGTGGCTTCATTTTCATTAAGGAGCACGGGCAAAATTAGAGCTTAGCGCGAATTGAACAATCTTTACTCAGGTCGAACACTCACCTCAGAGGCTTGAATCAGATGAATATTGCCGTCAATGTCCAAGAGTAACGCCCCTTGTTCATTGACCCCCATGGCACGTCCATGGCGAGAGTCGGAGAGGTTGACGCTTTTTCCTTTGAGGCAATCAAAACGCTCAAATTCATCCTTAAAAGAGGCAAAACCTGAGGTCTCAAATTGCTTTAAAGTTTGAACCAAGGAGAGAACAATTGAGGCGAGGAGGTTATGTTTTTGAGCACTGCTCGCCAGAGTCAGCCCCATCTCGAAGAGTCCAAGAGGCGGGGGCGAGAGTCTTTGGGAGTCCTCAACGCTTGGAGTCATCAAATTAAGCCCCAGGCCCAACACGCAAAACCTGGCCTTAGCATTGTCCATTAAATGCGTTTGTAAGCTCGTTTGTTCAGGCGCTGAGGGGTCTGTGCGAAGACTTTGTGTCTCAATTAATAAGCCCCCCACTTTGAATGACAAGTCTCCATCAATGGCCCAAATGTCGTTGGGCCATTTCAGACCCAATTGTGGTCTCGAGCCTAAAGCGCGGGGTAAGTGAGCTTCCAAGGCTCTCGCAACCCCCACACCACAGGCCAAGGACAAGCCCATCCAATCCATTGGCGCCAGACTGCACGCCATCGAGAAGGTGATGCTTTGCTGGGCGTTACTGAGCCACTGTTTACCAGAGCGACCTCGCCCCGCCGTTTGGTGCTCTGCGATCAAGACCGTTGGGCGGTAGTCCATCCGATGGCCCCGTCGCATGAGCTCGGATGAGGTCGAGTCGACCTCCTTCATCACCTCCACATGCCAAGAGGCGGGTAAAGGGCCTAAGGATTGGCGTAAAGTCTCTTGAACCCAGGGAAGACTCATTGGCAGTGTGGGCTCAAAAAAAGGCAGTCATGTGAGGTGGAGTTCAACTATTTTTTAGATTTAGCACGCTTACGGGGTTTGGGGGCCAAAAGAGTCCCTCGGCATAGGGGAGAGCCGCACCAGCAGGGGTATTCTGCTTTGAGTTTGGCGGTATAGGGCTCATCAATGATCAAGCCATAATCGTAGTTGAGCTCTTCGCCAGCGGCGATGGGTCTGATGGATTTGATAAAGACACGACCATTTTTTTCGTCTGCCTCACAATTAGGGTCACAAGCATGGTTGATCCACCGAGCTTTGTTGCCTCCAGAGCCACCATCAATCACGTGTTTTTCATTGATGTGAAAATAAAAGGTGTGGTTGGGGTCGCTCGGGTCATGGGGATGACGCCTCAAAGCCTCCTTCCAAGAGATCACCTCGCCTTTGTATTCAATGATTTTTTTGCCGGGTTCGATATCGACCAAGGCGAACACGCCTCGTCCATGGACTCCCGAGCGACGGGCTTCAATGCGTTTTTTGCGGCTAGGGGGAGAGGAGGTCTTGTTGGCCATGGTGGAGATTTGATTCAAAAAAGGGACATGTCAAAATGCGGTGCTCGACACAGCAAGTGAGACAATTTTAGAGGGTTTGTCGCGATGAGGCAGAAAAAGTTGGACAATGCCATGCATGAAGGACACAACTGAATGAGTAAAACACTGGTAATTGCTGAGAAACCGTCGGTCGCGCAAGATATTGTGCGAGCCCTTACAAGTGTGGCGGGAAAGTTTGAAAAGCACGATGACCATTTCGAGAGTGACTCCTATGTGGTGACGAGTGCTGTGGGGCATTTGCTTGAGATCAAAGCGCCCGAGGAATTTGATGTCAAGCGCGGCAAATGGAGCTTTGCTCATTTGCCAGTGATCCCGCCCCACTTTGAACTTAAGCCCGTTGACAAGACCAAGTCCAGGCTCAACGCTGTGGTGAAGTTGCTCAAGCGAAAAGACGTAACCTCGCTCATCAACGCCTGTGATGCGGGAAGAGAAGGGGAGTTGATTTTTCGTTTAATTGAACAATACGCGGGCGGTAAAAAGGACCTTAAAAAACCGGTCAAGCGATTGTGGCTCCAGTCCATGACACCTCAGTCCATAAGAGACGGCTTTAATGCTCTGAGAAGCGAGCAACAAATGCAAGGCTTGGCCGATGCGGCAAGGTCACGCTCGGAGGCGGATTGGTTGGTGGGGATCAATGGCACCCGTGCGTTCACGGCATTCAACTCCCGGGACGGTGGGTTCTTTCTAACCACCGTTGGACGAGTTCAAACGCCCACGTTGTCTGTGGTGGTGGTTCGCGAGGAGCAAATCCGTAAATTTGTCTCACGTGACTACTGGGAGATTCATGCCAACTTTCAGGTCAAAGCGGGCGAATATGTCTCCAAGTGGATCAATCCCAACCATAAAAAGGATGAAAGCGACGCCGAGAAAAAAGCCGATCGCATCTGGAATGAAGAAGAAGCCCAAGCCGTTGCCCAAGCCGTATTGAACCAGCCTGGGGTGGTCACCGAAGAGAGTAAACCCACCACCCAAGCAGCGCCAGCCTTATTTGACCTCACCAGCTTGCAGCGCGAGGCCAATGGCCGATTTGGTTTTTCGGCCAAGTCCACCCTGGCCTTGGCACAAAGTTTATATGAGCGCCACAAGGCCTTGACCTACCCGAGGACCGACTCCAGGCATTTACCCGAAGATTACTTGCCCACAGTCAAAGATACCTTTGAGATGATTGCCTCCAGTAGCATGAAGCACCTCGCAGGCTTTGCCCAGACGGCCATCAAAGGCAATTTTATTAAGCCCACCAAACGAGTTTTTGACAATAGCAAAGTGAGCGATCACTTTGCCATCATCCCCACTTTGGAGGAGCCCAAGGGCTTGTCTGAGCCTGAGCAAAAGCTCTATGACTTGGTGGTGCGCCGTTTTATGGCGATTTTTTATCCATCGGCCGAATTTTTAGTGACCACCCGCACGACCCAAGTCGCGTTGCCCACTCAGACACACTATTTCCGAGTTGAAGGCAAGGTGCTGGTGAATTCGGGCTGGATGAGCATCTATGGCAAAGAGACTAGTGAGGATGACCCCAACGCCAAAACGTTGGTGGCGATCGAGCCCGGAGAGCGCAGCATGACGCTTGAGGCGCAGGCCAAGCCCCTCAAAACCCGGCCTCCAGCACGGTTTTCTGAGGCCACCCTCTTGGGAGCGATGGAGGGTGCGGGCAAGTCTATTGAGGATGATGAGCTCAGAGAGGCCATGCAAGAAAAGGGACTTGGAACACCGGCGACTCGGGCTGCAATCATTGAAGGACTGCTCAACGAGAAATACATGATCCGTGAAGGCCGCGAGTTGATTCCCACGGCCAAAGCGTTTCAGCTGATGACGCTATTGCGTGGCTTGGGCGTGGAGGAGCTCTCCAAGCCCGAACTCACTGGTGAGTGGGAGCACAAATTGTCATTGATGGAGCACGGTGAGCTCTCGCGTGAGAAGTTCATGCAAGAAATTGCTGACATGACCGAGCACATTGTCAAAAAAGCCAAAGAGTATGACAAAGACACCATTCCAGGTGACTACGTTACGCTAAAGACTCCTTGTCCCACCTGCGGGGGGCAAGTGAAGGAGAACTACCGCCGCTACACCTGCCAAGGTGCTGATGGTCAAAGTCAAGGGTGCGGCTTCTCTTTTGGTAAGACTCCTGCAGGCCGTGCGTTCGAGTTGAGTGAAGTGGAGACCTTCCTCGCCAACAAGCGCATTGGCCCCTTGGATGGTTTTCGCTCCAAGGCGGGATGGCCCTTCAGTGCTGAGATGGCATTGAAATTCAGTGATGAGGAGCAAAACTGGAAGCTTGAGTTTGACTTTGGCGAAGATAAGAATGCGTTGGAGAGTGGTGAGTTAGTGGACTTTGGCGAGCAAGTCTCCCTCGGCGCATGTCCAGCCTGTGGTGCTCGAGTGTTTGAGCGTGGACAAAATTATGTTTGCGAGCATTCGGTGCCCAATTTACAGCAAGCGACTCCGAGCTGTACGTTCAAGAGTGGCAAGATCGTTTTGCAGCAGTCCATCGAGCACGAACAGATCAAGAAGTTATTGGAGACGGGGAAAACTGATTTGCTCGACAAATTCGTCTCCATGAGAACAAGGCGTGCATTCAAGGCCTATTTGGCCTGGGACGCAACGGCTGGCAAGGTTCAGTTTGAGTTTGAACCAAGAGCGAGTAAGTTCCCAGCGCGCAAAATCCCAACCAAGGCTGCCGCCCCTTTGAAAGCGGGCAAGGGCAGTGCCAAGACTACAGCCAAAGCGGCAAAAGCCTCAAAAGCCACTCAAGCAGAAAAAGCATCCAAACCTGCAAAGGCGACTAAACCCAAAGCACCTCGTAAGGCCAGTGCGGGTCTTGTTCCTAGCCAAGCGTTGGCCCAGGTCATTGGCGGCGAGGCTGCGCCCAGGACCGAGGTCATCAAAAAGTTATGGGATTACATCAAATCCAAGGGACTTCAAGACCCCAAAGACAAGCGCAAAATAGTTTGCGATCCCTCACTGGAGGCGGTATTTGGTAAAGCGGAGGTCAATATGTTTGAGCTCGCGGGGTTGATTGGCGCACATTTGAGTGCTCCCTAAGAGGGCTGGCTCGTCTGCGACCCTGGCCACAAGCAGTGAGTAAAAGGGGCGCATGAACGAGTCGGAGTGAGAGAGCAAGGGAAGGTATCAGGCAAGACGAGTCGATGTTCCCTTGCTTTAACGCAACAGTGCCACCGTGCCAATGTGTCACTGCGCCACTGAGCCACTGTGCTCCACTCCCCCCAGTCTCCTAAAGGCTTCTTACGCGTGAATAATCTCCCACACCTTGGCAGGGGTGAGTGGCATTTGAAGTTCGCGAGTCTTGCCAGCCAAGCCATGTCTTGCAAGCGCATCAGCCACTGCATTCACAACAGAGGGTGTGGCTCCAATGGTGCCCAGTTCGCCCACGCCTTTGACACCCAGAACATTGTTTTTGCAAGGCACGCTTTGATCCATGTGCGTGTTAAAAGACCCTGGCATGATGTCGGCATGGGGGATGGCGTAGTCCATGAGACTGCCCGTGAGGGGTTGGCCTGTGGATGCGTCATAAATCACGCTCTCGCACAAGGCTTGTCCAATGCCTTGAACAGCGCCCCCGTCCAGTTGTCCCACCACGATCATGGGATTGACCACACGCCCGACATCGTTCATTGAGGTGTAACTGCACAATTGCACCACACCACTCTCGGGGTCGACCTCAACTTCACAAATGTGGCAACCATTGGGCCAGGTTGCTCCAGTGGCAGAAGTGCTGGAATCAAGCTCAATGCGAGCGTGCTCCTCTTTGGCAGCGAGTTCACCCAAAGAAATGCCCAGGTCGGTGCCTTTGACGGTGAAGTGGCCCGCAGCATAGTCCAAATCCGATGCAGAGGCCTCTAGGCTCTTGGCGGCAAGTTCGCGCGCTTTGTCCAGTGCTTTTTGGGATCCTACCGAAACGGCCGATCCACCTGTGAAGAGGGAGCGCGAGCCCACTGACCCAAAACCTGCGCCTCGGTCGGTGTCTCCCATCACCACTCGAACTTTGGAGATGTCCACTCCAAAGACATCAACCACGAGTTGCGACAAAGATGTTGCAATGCCTTGACCCATAGCGTTGACGGCGGTGAAGACCTCAATCACACCGTCGGCCAAGATGCGCACATTGACCTTTTCTTCTAAGGCGTTGCCACCTGTCCACTCAAGAAACGTTGCAATCCCTAAGCCGCGCCAAAGTCCTTTTTTCTCGGACTCTTGAGCACGTGCTTCAAAACCACTCCAATGGGCCAATTCCATGGCTTGGTTCATGATGGACTCAAAGTTGCCTGTGTCATAGGTCTGCGCCATGGCATTCTTATAAGGCATTTGGCTGGGCTTAATCATGTTGGTGCGTCTGAGCTCTATGCGGTCAATGCCACTCACCCTAGACGCCTCATCCATGAGTCGCTCGATGTTGAAAATCGCTTCAGGCCTTCCAGCACCCCGATAGGCGCCTGTGGGTGCGGTGTTGGTCATGACAGCCGTGAAGTGGTAGTCAATGAGTCCAATGTCATAAACGCCCGTTTGAACCCAAGGGCCAATGAGGAGTTGAATGGCCACTCCCGTCATGCCTGGATATGCGCCCACATTGGCTTTGCCATCCACTTTGAGGGCCAGAATTTTGCCCTGCGAATTCAGCGCCATGCAGGCATGACTCACCACATCTCGCCCGTGAGAACAGGCCAAAAAGTCTTCCGAACGTTCAGCTTGCCATTTAACGGGGCGTTTCAATTGGTAGGCACAAAAGGCCACCATCAAGTCCTCTGGGTAGGCACCCGTTTTCATACCAAAGCCACCACCCACATCACCCACGATGACCCGAATGTCGCTGGAGGGGATATCAAAAAGTGCGGCGATTTGAGCATGTGGGGCGCTGGGCATTTGGGAGCTCATGCGAACGATCAAGCGAGAACCTTCCATATGGGCTTGGACGCTCCGAGGCTCTAGAGTCAAAGGGATTAAGCGCTGGTGCGTGATCTCTAGACTGACCACATGGGCTGCACTTGCAAAGGCGTTGTCGCATTGGGAAGAATCACCGTAGCGAGACTCGGCCACGACATTGTCTGGGACATCGGCCAGCAGTGGGGCATCTTTGGCCAAGGCATCGTGCAAAGTCACTGCGCAGGCAAGCGGCTCATAGTCCACTACCACAGCCTCACAGGCGTTCTTAGCAGCTTCAATACTGGTGGCGACCACACCCACCACAGTCTCGCCTACAAAACGAACCCGCTCTGAGGCCAAGATGGTGCGCGTGGCAGAGGCGATGGGTGAACCATCGGCGCGTTTGAAGTTGATGGGCTTGGCCATGGGTTTGACGCCTAGGCGGTGCATGTCTTGGGCGGTATAGACCGCTAGGACGCCGGGCATGTGCTGAGCGGCGGTGGTGTCAATACTAAGAATCTTGGCATGGGCATGGGGTGAGCGTACAAAGGAGAGAAAAGACTGTCCCTCGTGCACCACATCATCGGTGTACTGACCCAGGCCCTTGAGCAGTTGAACATCTTCGATGCGTGTGACGGCTTGACCGCTGCCGTATTTGTAAGCAATTGGATTCACAAAAACTCCCGACCAGGTTGACTGAGAAAAACTTTGAATAGGCTACTTTTGGGTGAGCGTTACACCACAGAGGACTATTATGTCTGTTTTGAATGCGCAGTGTGCAGCTTGGGTCTTCTCTTTGGCTCATTTAAAGGAGAGGGCGCCAAACACTCTCGTGTGTGTGGACAGCCTCCAATGGGATGCGTTGACCCTTCAAGTGATCGTTCATGCACTGCAAGATCAAGGGGCTTCTGTGGCGAGATACGCTGGCCTTTATTTCGTCTGGGCTCATCCACAGAGTTCTCTCAATGCCGTGGTCCAACGCCTGCCCAGGAAAGTGCTCGAGCAACTCCCCAGCAAAAGCAAAGCGCAAATAAGTGACGTCTTCAAACTGTGGATGAGAGGTGTCATGGCGTTGAAAACGTGAGAGGTAAATACCCACCAAATGGGTGGGTTTAAAGGCGTGAGCGCACTCCTCTAAGGCCTCTCGAATACAAGCCTCTTGTGGGGATTCACCAGGCTCCAAATGTCCTGCAGGATTGTTGAGTTTGAGTCCTTCGGGGGTGTGTTCTTCGATGAGTAAAAAACGTCCATCGCGCTCGATGATGGCGGCCACGGTGACGCTGGGCGACCATCGCGGTGCGACCAAAGTGGGAGAGTTCGGGCTGGAATTGGTGGAAGCGGGAGAGGGAGAGCTTGGATGGTTCATGGCAAGCGGTCTTTCAGGGTGCAAGTGCAAGGGGGAGAGAGGATTGAGGCACAAAAATGCTGCAGAGCAACAAAATTTATCGCAATTTTTGCAATTTTGAGGGAAAACCCAAGCGAGTAACTAAAATAAGGTATCCTATCCGATTCATTTTTCGCCCAAAGCCTGTCAAAACAGGCTGACGGTTTTTTTGGAGCCTATCCCATGAATTTCGGCGTGCCCCTTGAAACCTTGCCTGGGGAGAGTCGCGTGGCCGCGACCCCAGAGACCATCAAAAAACTCAAAACCAAAGGCCATCAGATCTTTGTCCAGGCTGGCGCGGGCCTTAAAGCCAGTGTGACCGATGCAGCTTATGAAGCCGCTGGTGCAGTTATCACCGACCAAGCTGGAGCGTTTTCTCAAGACGTGGTCCTCAAAGTTCGTGCCCCCAGCGAGCAAGAGTTGACCTTCATGAAGCCCAAGAGTGTCCTGATGGGGATGTTAAACCCCTTTGACGCTGCAGGGCTGGAGCGCATGGCTCAGGCTCAGTTGTGCTCATTTGCGCTAGAAGCGGCTCCAAGGACCACCCGTGCGCAAAGCATGGATGTGCTCTCCTCGCAAGCCAATATCGCAGGCTACAAAGCGGTGATGTTGGCGGCTGATTTGTATCAGCGCTTTTTCCCCATGCTCATGACTGCAGCGGGTACGGTCAAGGCAGCCCGCGTGGTGATTTTGGGCGTGGGTGTGGCCGGTCTACAGGCCATTGCAACGGCCAAGCGCCTCGGAGCCGTGATTGAATGCTCGGACGTGCGTCCAAGCGTGAAGGAGCAAGTGGAGTCTTTGGGTGCTAAATTCATTGACGTCTCCTTTGAGACTGATGAGGAGCGTGAAGCCGCACAAGGTGTGGGCGGATACGCGCGCCCCATGCCTGCTTCTTGGCTGGATCGTCAAAAGGTGGAAGTGGCCAAGCGAGTGGCCATGGCCGATGTGGTGATCACGACTGCGTTGATTCCTGGGCGTCCCGCGCCGGTCTTGGTCACGCCAGAGATGGTGGCCTCAATGAAAGCGGGCTCGGTGATTGTGGACTTGGCCGCTGCGCAAGGCGGAAACTGTCCCTTGACCGTTGCTGACCAAATTGTTCAGCACCACGATGTGACTTTGGTGGGCTACACCAATTTGGCTTCCATGGTGGCGGCCGATGCCAGTGCTTTGTACGCCAGAAATATTTTGGACTTCATCAAATTGGTGACCGCAGAGGATGGCTCATTTCACCTGCCCGCAGATGATGACATTGTCACGGCTTGTTTGATGACGCTAGACGGAACCGTTAAAAGGAAATAAGACCATGGATATCGTTTCACCAACTCTCACGAATTTGATTATTTTTGTGCTGGCCATCTATGTGGGCTTTCACGTGGTCTGGAATGTGACGCCCGCACTGCACACGCCCTTGATGGCTGTGACGAATGCGATTTCTGCCATCGTGATCGTGGGCGCCATGTTGGCTGCAGGGCTTACGCAAACCACCTTGGGCCAGACCATGGGGATCTTGGCCGTGGCGTTGGCCGCTGTTAATGTGTTTGGCGGCTTTTTGGTCACTCGCAGGATGCTGGAGATGTTCAAAAAGAAGGATAAAAAAGCGCCCGCCGCTTCAGGAGTTCAGTCATGAGCATGAATTTAGTCACCCTTCTTTATTTGATCGCCAGTGTTTGTTTCATTCAGGCTCTGAAGGGCTTGAGTCACCCCACCACCTCCATTCGAGGCAACATCTTTGGCATGTTGGGCATGACCTTGGCGGTGGCCACCACCGTGGGGTTGATCTACAAACTGGCTTCCACCATGGGCTTGGGTGCCGATGGTCAAGCGGCAGCAGGCGCAGTGACTGGTCTAGGTCACGTGCTCTTGGGGCTTTTGATTGGCGGCACCTTGGGTGCGGTCATGGCGCAGCGTGTTGAGATGACCAAAATGCCCGAGTTGGTGGCCTTCATGCACAGCATGATTGGTTTGGCCGCTGTTTTCATTGCCGTAGCAGCAGTTGCAGAGCCTTTGGCCTTTCAAATTGTTCACCACCAAGGTGACCCCATTCCTGAGGGCAACCGATTGGAGCTCTTTTTGGGTGCGGCCATTGGTGCCATCACCTTCAGCGGCTCGGTCATTGCGTTTGGAAAACTCTCGGGCAAGTACAAATTCAGGCTCTTTCAAGGTGCACCTGTTAACTTTGCCTTTCAGCATCCCATCAATTTGATTTTGGGTTTGGCTTGCTTG
>Ga0007809_10000918_pt1 | contig 12442 bp, 13 predicted proteins | sample CryBogCBE02Aug07_FD_60383 | JGI IMG/M metagenome (GOLD analysis project Ga0007809, IMG submission 60383) | Freshwater microbial communities from Crystal Bog, Wisconsin, USA - CBE02Aug07 | ecosystem: Environmental > Aquatic > Freshwater > Lake | place: Crystal Bog, Wisconsin, USA | collected...
GCATCCTCCGACAGCGCGAAATGATGAGGCGCAACCTCACAGGTGACGTCAAGGCCCTCGGCCTTCGCTGCTCGCACCATGGCCAGCGACGTTGCGGTGGACAGGTGCAAGAAGTGAACGCGGCTACCCGTCAGGCGCACCAGGGCGATGTCACGCTGGACCATAATTTCCTCGGCTACCGGCGAACGACCGGTGAGTCCGAGACGAGCGCTCAGGACGCCTTCGTTCATGACGCCACCGTTCGCTAAGTGCTCGTCCTCGCAGTGTTGGGCCAAGCGAATACCGAGGGGGCCCGAGTACTCGAGCGCCCGGCGCATGACCAGTGGATTTTGCACCCCCGTGCCGTCGTCAGTGAAGAGCCTCACCCCAAGAGCGGCGAGCTCGGCCAAGGGGGCGAGAGACTCACCCTTACGCCCCATGGTGATAGCCCCAGCGACGGCGACGTCAATGGGTGTCTTGGCACCCTGGGCCAGGACGTAGGACACCAGTGGCACGTTGTCGAGTGCTGGTTCCGTATTCGGCATCGCCACGACCGCCCCAAAGCCACCAATGGCGGCAGCGCGAGCGCCCGACTCGATAGTTTCAGCTGCCTCCCGGCCGGGCTCACGCAGGTGCGTGTGAATATCGACAAACGCTGGGCCGACCCAGCAGCCAGTTGCGTCAATGACGGTCGCGTTGGCAGAGGAGAGCCCCTCACCGACGGCCACGATGACCCCCGATTCAATCAAGACATCAGCGCGAAAGATGGTGTCGGGCCCCACAACGGTGCCGCCACGAATGAGCAGGTTCATGCGTTTTCCTTTTTCTCAGCCAAACTCAAATACAGCACTGCCATGCGGACCGGCACGCCGTTCGCCACCTGGCGGGTGATCACCGATTGCGGCAAGTCCGCCACCAAGGAATCGATCTCCACACCCCGGTTCATGGGCCCGGGGTGCATCACAATGGCCTCGGGCTTGAGGAGCGATATGCGCTCACTCGTCAGACCAAAGGTCGAGGTGAACTCGGACAACGACGGGACGTAGGAGCCACTCCCCCGCTCGTGCTGGAGCCGCAGGAGTCCGACGACATCGGCCCACGCCAGTGCTTCATCAAAATCAGTCGCTACGGTCACGGGCCAGCCCTCCAGGCTGTTCGGTAGCAGTGTGCCCGGCGCCGCGACTCGCACTTCGGCCCCCAGGGCGCTGTAGGCCGCAATGTCGGACCTGGCGACGCGTGAGTGACGAATGTCGCCAACAATCAGTACCCGCAGTCCTTCAAAGAGGGAGCTTCCGGTTTCGCTGCCCATTGCGCCGTGACGCTCCGCCAATAGTTGGCGGACCGTGAAGGCGTCGAGCAGCCCCTGAGTGGGGTGCTGGTGTTGGCCGTCACCGGCATTGATGACGCGAACGTGCGGGACGTAGCGGCTGACTTGCAAGGCTGCGCCCGACGAGCGGTGGCGCAGCACCACCGCATCGAGACCGAGGGCGTCGATGGTGGCAATCGTGTCTCGCAGCGATTCACCCTTCTTGACGGAACTTGAGGCCACGGCCAGCGACACCACGTCGGCACCGAGACGTTTGGCCGCCGTTTCGAAACTCAAGCGAGTGCGGGTTGATTCCTCAAAGAAGAGCGAGGCCACGACTCGGCCCTTGAGCGCCGGCACCTTCTTTACCGTCCGTTGATTGACCTCGAAGAATGATTCCGCCGTGTCGAGCACATCGAGCAAGGACTCTCGCGACATTCCTTCGAGGGTGAGAAGGTTGGCACCTCGCATGCTCATGACGACACCCCCGTTCCGAGCCAAACGCCATCGAGGGTGGCACGCACCGTTTCGCTGAGCGCCGTTGGCAGGTTTTTTCCGACGTAATCGGGGCGAATGGGGAGCTCACGGTGTCCGCGGTCAACGAGGACCGCCAGCTGAACCGCGGTTGGCCGGCCCCAATCTGCGAGCGCCGCCAGGGCGGCGCGAATAGTCCGGCCCGTAAACAGCACGTCGTCCACCAGCACCACAGTGCGGTTCGTGAGATCGTCCCGCAACGTCGTCATCGCAGCATCCTTCAATGGATGGGCACCAATGTCGTCGCGGTAGTACGTCACGTCGAGCGCCGATACCGGGACAGCAACCTGTCCGATGGCACTCAACGTAGCCGCGAGTTGCTCAGCGATGGCCAGGCCACCGCGTTGGATGCCGACAACGCTCAGTTGTTCGAGTCCCTGGTTGCGCTCGATGACTTCGTGCGCCATCCGCTTCATGGCCCGAGACACATCGTCGGCGGTCAGCAATTGGCTCTTAACAACAAATGCCAGGCCGCGTTGGCGGTCCTGGCGTTCTTCGTGCTGCGTCATATTTCTCCTGTCGTACGAGCCTCACAGGACTCGCTTCACGACAGCCCGCTGCGAGGGCCGAACTGGCCGACCCTCGCAACGGATCTGTTATTCGTTAGTGAATGGTGTTAATTGTAGTCGTTACCGCTGAGGCGATGATGCCGGAAATTCCGACCCAGACCCAGAACAAACGCACCAAGCGAGCCTGGAACCACTTGTCACCAGTGATGGCGCCACGAGCGGAACGGATGGCCAACCCAACGCCCAGGAAGGCGAGGATGGCCAAGTGCACCAGACCCGAGCCAGTGATGACCATCATGGTCGAGGCGTAGGCGGTGTAGGACATCGTCTGCGAGTCGTTGATGGCAACAAAAATTGCGGGAATCGAGTGCATCTGCTTCAGGGTGAAGAACATCGTCACGACGACAAGCGCCGTCGCAACCCACGCCAGCGACGAGAACGTTTTCGCGTTCTTCGTCGCGCGCAGACCCTTTTCGGCAGCCCAGACAACGAGACCCGACACGAGCGTCAGAATCGACACCAACCAGTTGAGGCCGGCTGACAATGGTGCCTGCATCACAACCTGTGGGTTAGGAAGTCCGGCCGACCCATTGAGTGCAGCTTCGTACCACGCGTACGAGTGACCGTTAGGGCCAACAGTCGGGTAGCCAACCATTGACATCCAGTGACCACCAGTGTTCACACCACGCAGGTAAAGGTAGGTGAACAGGAGTGCCGACAGCGTGATCGCGTCACCACTAATGAAGAGCCAGATGGCCATACGTTGACGGCCGTCGACTACCTCGGGTGGCTCGTGGTGCCCACCGTCGTGTCCGTGCGCGTCGTGCTCAGCGTGGGTGTCGATACTCATGAACGCACCAGTTCCTCTCGGTAGTTGTAGGGGTCTTCGGTAATGACGGGTAGGACATCGAAGTTCTCGAGTGGTGGCGGTGTTGGCACCATCCACTCCAGCGAGTTGGCGTGCCACGGGTTGGGACCTGATGGCTCACCGTGGTTCCACGAGCGCACCACTGCGCCCAGCAGCACGAGCATGCCCGACATAATCATGTAGGCACCGATAGTGGTCACGAAGTTTGCGTGCTCGAACAACATCGAGTACGACGAGTAGCGACGTGGCATGCCCTTGAAGCCGGAAACGAACATTGCGAGGAAGGTCACCTGAACACCCAAGAAGACCAGCCAGAACGAAATGCGGCCCATTGTTTCATCAAGGAAGCGACCGGTCACCTTCGGGTACCAGAAAGCCAGCGCGGCGATGGCGCCGAACAGCACCGATCCCACGAAGACGTAGTGGAAGTGCGCCGTGACGAACACCGTTCCGTGGAACTGGTTGTCGATCGGGATGTCCGAGAGATAGATACCAGTAATACCGGCGATAATGAAGTTGAAGATGAAGCCAAAGAGCCAGACGGTCGGTAGCTTCATCCAAATGTTGCCGCGCCAGATTGTGCCAATAATCACCAGGAAGAACAAACCGGTGGGAATGGAAATCAGCTCGGTCGTCAACATGAAGGGACCACCCAGTGTTGGGGCCCAGCCAGTAGTGAACATGTGGTGAGCCCACACCAAGATCGACAGTCCGGCGAGACCAGTCATACCGGCAATGGCGGTACGGAAGCTAAATACCGGCTTGCGTGCCATAACCGAGGCAATCTCGAACAAGGCGCCGACGGCGGGTAGAAGGATGACGTACACCTCGGGGTGACCCATAAGCCAGAACAGGTTGGCCTGAAGCCAACCAGTGCCGCCACCATCGGCGACGAAGAAGCTCGTGCTGACCGTGCGGTCCATCAAGGTCTGTGCTTCCACCAACGAGAAGTATGGGAAGGCGTACAGACCCAGAGCCGCCGCAATCATCGAAGCCCACACGAAGATTGGCAGTCGCGCGAGCGACATGCCCTTCGTTCGCATCGTCATGACGGTGCAGATGGTGTTGATACCGGCCACGGTGGTGGAAACTGTAAAGACAATGATCGCCATGGCGAAGAAGTCCATACCGATACCGGCCTGGTCAGCGATTGGCGCCAACACGACCCAGCCCATCGTCAGGGAACCGACAGCGAGCACCGAGAGAAGCAGGCCGGCCGCACCAACAAGCGTCCAGAGGCTCAAGGCATTGAGTCGTGGGAAGGCCATGTCGCGAGCACCGCACATGATTGGTACGACGAAGTTGGCCCATGGACCGGCAACGGCCACAATCAGCGCCAAAATCATCAACATACCGTGCACGGCAACGAAGCCGTTGTAGACCTGCTGGTTGACGAAGTGGTTACCGGGAACGATGAGCTCGGTGCGGATGGCCATCGCCAGGATGCCGCCGGCACCCAGCAAGACAGCAGTCATCACGATGTACTGGACGCCAACCACCTTATGGTCAGTGCAGTACTTCCAGTAGCGCTTACGCCCCTGGTTCTCACCGGCGTAGTACAGGTCATCGGCCCGAGTGTGGTCAGCGCCAATCAGCCAACGTCCAGGTCCGTTCAGTGCCCCAATGCCCAACCAGAATCCGAAGATCCAGCCAAACGTCAGAGCGGTCGTCACCAAGTCGGAGTAGTTACGACTTGAGGCGTCCAGGAAATGGTGCGCCAGGTACCAGGCGAGCCACGCGAAGACCACACCGCCCACCATGGCGGTGAGGAAGTTCTGCTTACGGGCCAAGCCGCCACCTTCGGTGGCAACCGCAGCCGTGTGTTCGAGAGTTGTCGTCATTTTTCCTCCTTATGCCTTGGTCGACTGGGAAGCCAGCCACTGAGCAAACTTGTCCTTCGTCACCACCGTGCCGGTAGTGACCATGTAAGCGTGATTCAAGCCGCAGAACTGCGTGCAGCGAATGTCAAATGTTCCAAGTGCATTCGGCGTCGTGTGAATTTCCGTGGTCGTGCCCACATTGGCGTCAATCTGCACACCCATGTTGGCAATCCAGAAGCCGTGCGTTACGTCCAGCGCCGTGATGTGGAACTCAACGGTGCGCCCCTCGGGCAGCACCAAAGTCGGTGACTGTACGTTCGATCCCGGGTACGAGAACGTCCACAGCCACTGCTGTCCCGTGACGTCAACCACGAGGGGGTTGCGACCAACGCCACCGTTATCAACCGACAGGGCCCCGAGTCCCCAAACCAGGAGAAACACGGTGAGCAACGTCGATGCGAGCACCCACGACGTCACGAGCACGGGGTGCTCGCGCGTCTGATCAGCGGCTGGTGCCGGCACGTCGTCACCGCGATGCGTCCAGTGACGAAGCGCGTGGAGCGAAACGGCGTACACGCCGGCAGCAACTGGAGCGGCCGCGACCGTAAAGACCACAATCGTCAAAATCGAGAGGTGCATGTTGTCACTCATTGAACGCGGCATCAGTCGCGATGGACCGTAAATGCCAATCACCACGCCGAGTACGGTCATGATGAACGTCGAGATATAAATCCCAGTGAGCTTTTCTTTCTTTGGTGTCATTGCCATGATGCTCCTTACTTAACCGTCAGCGTGCCGGACATGTAGCCGAACGACGACATCGCGTAGCCAAACTGACCCTCGCGCGAACCACCGCAGGGGAACTCACAGTTCCACTCGTAGACGCCGGGACCGCCGACTTTGAAGGAGAACGTGACCTTCACTGGCGAACCATAGGTCGAGTCACCAACCGTCACGGAATTCGTTGCGGGGCTCGCCGGCAGCGGCACGGAGACAAACAGTGGCGCGCTGTTACCAGGAATACCTCGCAGCGTGAATGTGTGGCCAATGTTCGTGGGATCGACCTTCGCAAGGGTCTGGACGGGGGTGTCCGCTCCAGATGCGGTGGGAATCATGTACTGAGCCGTACCACCATTGGTGCCCCACACGCGACCGAAAAAGGCCTTGTTGTTCAGGGTACCACCACTGTCGTACTGGTTAATGGTCATCGTGACCGTGGTGTTGGCCTTGGCGACCAAGTTGAAATTCGAGTACGAGACCCAGTCAGGGTGCGCGCCACCATCCTTACCGTGTTCGCCTGCGAGCGAGTCAGGGAAGGAGCTGATCGTTAGTGAGCAGTTCCCCGGTGAAGTGGGCTGGCACACCTGCGGTTGCTGGTGCGGCGCCGCACTGGCGAGAGCGAAACCCGCCAAGGCCAATGCTCCCCCACCGAGCAACACAGAAACCAGCGCGCTGGCAATTGCCTTCGAGCGTTCCATTCTTTCTCCTTTACCGCGAGACGCTTTCCTATCTCGCACAATCTATCCAGTTTGTTGACCAGATACATCAGTAGAGAAGATAGCGTAAATTTACGAAGAGTTAACGTTCTTTGCGAAATTAACCTAGATTTCAATGGTGAACATTTCTAGGGGCGAATTTCGCATCCACGTCGGACTCGTCGCGGCTGAACTTATTTGTGTTCCCGCCTTCTTGTTCGAACTGTCCCGCGCCCGAAGCGGCAACACCCTGAGTTGGGCTTACGTCTTTGAATGGCCCATCCTCGGCTCCTACGCCGTCTATATGTGGGCCAAGATGCTGCGCGAAGAGCGCGGCGTCGACCGTCGGAGCAAGGACAAGGCCGCCAATGCCGTTCGCGTAGTCGAAGAGCCCGATCCCGAACTCGATGCGTGGAATGCGTACCTTGATCAGGTCCACGGAACGAATCGTCACCCGGTTTCTGACGAAAAGCGGCTCGACTGACGATCGAGGGTGGCGAGTAATGAGCCGTCTCGCTGCATCACCCGTCGCACAATGAGAATCAAACACGGGACAGCCCAGAAATCACCGCAAATCCACAATATTGCGGCTGCCAGCTGCTGTTGGGAAAAACTCGCCGCCGGGGTCGTGGCCATGCCGGGCATCCCCACCATGGCCGACGCGGGTCCCATGGTGTACCAGGCACTTTTCGTGAATAGCGACATCGCCATGGCCATAATGAGCATTTCCAGCATGGTCACGGCCACCATGAAGAACTGGAGTCGCAGACGCCCCTGAGGTCGACGCGGCCACGCCGGAATGATGAAGTGAAAGAAAAACAAACCCGAGAGAAGGAAGGCCGGCTCCATGAGCCAGTCCATCATCCAGCGATGCGCCATCGTCGCGTTGAAAAGCCGTGGGAGATGTGCTCCGACCATGACCAGATTCAGAACAAACGCCGCGACAATGGGGTGAGCTAGCCAGGAAGGCATTCGCCAAGAGCGGCCGTAGTAGCGCCGCTGCACGACGCGGCGCCACGACGCCGGGAGGCACCACGCCAGTGACCGCATCGTCGAGGCCCCGATAAGGGCCATTGGCACGACGAACATGACGATGACGTGACCAATCATGTGGTCGGGCAAGTTCTCCATGCCGCGTTGAGCAAATGCTGAGCTAGTGGCGAACCAGAGGAGCCCCCAGGCCGAGAGGCTTAAGAGTGTTTGTGCGACGACGCGAGTCGATCGCGAGGGGCGTCGCACGAATGCGACGCTCGTCGCGAGCGCGCCCGCGACCGCGACGACGCCGAGTGGCGACATCAGTGCAGGCCAATCGTCGTCAGCAGACTCAGAATCTCCGATTCGTCAGAGACTTGGAGTGCGCGCGCACCGTTGTACGGATCATCGGGCATGATCCAGCGGACGTGCCCGTGCGTATCAATAATAAAGAGATAATCAGCGTGCACACTCATGACACCCTTCTTCGCCGGCAGCACCGAGATGCCGTACGAATGCCAGACCGCTTCGACGGCTGGCAGGCGACCCGTAACGAATGAAAAATGCGGGACCGCACCCAATTGGTGAAGTGACACGAAGTGCTGGACGTCGGCCAGTGTTTCGTGCAGCGGATTCGCCGCCACCGCCACGATGTCGAGCGGTGCGCCCGCTGGCAACGTGGACCGAGCGGCCTTCAATTGAGACGCCATCAACGAACAGTCGGTCGTGCAGACCGGGTCGAGGAACGTCAAGATCGTGTAGCGGCCGGGGTGAGAAAGGAACGTAAAGGGCTTCCCATGCTGGTCAACGAGTGAGAAAAGCGGGGCCCGCGTGTCTACCGACGAAGCCAGGCCATTCGAGGCCACGTAGAAAGTGGTTTCGGGTGAATGGATCGTGGCCACAGCCATTGTCGCGACGGAGTACACCACCATGGCCGCGGCAAACGAGGCAATCACCGATCCGGTCAAGGAACGCAACTCTTTCGGGAGCCGGCGAGGTAGCGGCGCGGCCAAGCAAATCTTTGGAGCGGCAACCACGCTCAGGGCCGCCAGCGGAATTAAAGAATTGAAGTCGGTCGACAGCCCACCAAAGAACGCCGCGTCCTGCGCCACAAACCAGAACACGACACTAAACAGGGTCAACGACCAAGAGGGCCAGTTCCAATGACGCTTCGGCGCAATCCACAGACCCACCGACGTCACGGCAAGCCATAGCACTATCGCCAAATTGAAGCCACCGCCCAAGGTGCCGGCGACGGTGCCGCCGTGGAGGGCAATAGTGGCGACCCAGTGCGGCTGCGCTGCTTGCGTCATGTCCTGTGTCATTGCCGTCAAGGCATTGTTATTACCGCCCCGCCAGAAACCATCGGAGGGGAGGCATTGACGCAGCGCACCCAGTCCGGCGACCACGCTCAAGAACCGCAGCGTCAGCAAAGAGAATTTTTCGGCGAAGACACGAGGGGGCAGGGCAATCCACACTCCAGCTATCACGTAGAAAATGGTGGCGCCGGGCCAACCAAACAAAAGTGAGCCAGAGGGGGAGAAAATTCCCCCAGCACCATTACCGATGAGCCAAATGAGGCCCGCCCAGCCAGCCGAAATAGCGGCGCTGAAGCGGCCAAGCCCACCGTTTGAGACAATCAAAAGCAGGCCAATGCCAACTTGAATCCACGCGGCTCCGACCGCCAGCGAAAGGGGGTGGGCATTCCACATGTTGATACCCGATTGCATCAGGTGGTGCAGCCAACCAGGGGTACCGTCCATCGCCGGGGCCACCACATTGTTGCCGAGGCCGAGCGGCATGGAGGGCTGAAACTGCAGAATGCCGTCAACAATCCAGATAAGACCGAAGCTGTAGCGAAGCAGACTCCTCGATCGTGACTCCCCTACGCCGGACGCCGACAAATTAAACGTCCGGACGCGCCCCGAAAGCAGCAGGGCGAGCAACATAACCATGCCGAGGGCGACAAAGAGTCCGACCGATCGAACGAAGAGTTGGTGGCGAAACAATCCGACGACTATCGAATTCGTTAGAACGACGTGTCCGTGCTGCATCACCATGGGCTGATCTCCTAGACCCCTAAATCATCTGCGATTGCCGTCAAGACACCATTGACAAAATAGGGAGCATTGTCGCCTGAGTAGGTTTTGGCAATTTCGACGGCCTCGTCAAGCACGACAGCTCGCGGGGGTGCGTCATCCATCAGCAACTCACCGACGGCCAACTCCATTACCAACCGATCAATCAGCGCAATGCGCTCGAGGGGCCAATCAATGGAGTGGGCACTAATCAGTTCATGAGCCCGTTCACGCCGCAGGGTGGCGGCGTTGACCAGCGCTACGGCGTAGGCATCGGGCGGGACGGGAAGTTCAACCAGAATCATCGTTACCGGACGTTCTTTGATGGTCGCTTCGTACAGGAGTTCGAGCGCCCGCTCGCGAGCTAAATGACGCTGTGCGCCGAATTCACTCACTAGGCGCGAGTCATGTACTCGCCGGTGCGAGTATCGACTTTGATGACTTCGTCGGGGCCCACAAAGAGCGGTACCTGGACGACGAAGCCCGTTTCGAGCGTGGCGGGCTTACGAGCACCCGACACGCGGTCACCCTGAATTCCCGGCTCGGTCTCGGCGATGCGAAGTTCAACGGAGGCGGGAAGCTCAACACCGATAACTTCACCCTCGAACTGGATAATCATGGCCTTGCCCGTTTCCTTCAAGAAGTTGGCGGCGTCGCCGAGGCTCTTCGAGGAGACGGGGATCTGGTCGAACGTGTCCTGGTCCATGAAGATGTAGTCATCACCGTCGCGGTACAAGTACTGGGTGTCCATCTTGTCAATGATGGCCTGTTCCATCTTTTCGCCCGAGTTGTAGGTCCGCTCAATGACGGCACCGGTACGAGCGTTGCGCAACTTGGTGCGAACAAAAGCGCCACCCTTACCGGGCTTCACGTGCTGGAAGTCAATGACCGTGAACAGGCCTTCGTCGATCTTGAGCGTGATGCCGTTCTTGATGTCTGACGTGTTGATGGAAGCCATGAGGCTCAGTCCCTTTCGCGCGAGTTGCGCCTTTCAGTCTAGGCAACGCTTAGGGCACGCCGCGACACTCAGGCGAGGAGCGCAGCTACCGCCCGAACGGCCAGTTCGTAGCTCAGGCCGCCAAAGCCAGCAATCGAACCATTAACGACCGGCGCCAATGTGCTCACGTGGCGATAGGGCTCGCGGGCGGCCGGGTTTGAGAGGTGGATTTCGACCTTTGGCCCTTCGAAAATTGCGAGGGCGTCACTAAGGGCCCATGACGTGTGCGTCAGAGCGCCCGCGTTGATAATGATCGCCGCCGCCTTTCCGCGGGCTGCGTGAACGGCTTCAATCAAGGCACCTTCAAAGTTTGACTGCAGATGATGAACCCCGAGGTCGAAGGTCGCTGCTACGGCAGTCGCCCTCGCGACGTGCTCGTCGAGCGTTGCCGTGCCGTAGATTTCGGGACTGCGCGTGCCGAGGAGGTCGAGGTTGGGGCCCGACAGCAGGACTATCTCGTTCATCGAACCTCCTCAAGGTACGTATCGTACGCGGCGCGAATATCGCTCTCGACCACGGTAACCGAGTTGAACCCCTCGAGCCCGGGCAGAACAAACACCAAGTTGTGATGGGCCTTCTTATCTCGCGCCATGATCGCCACAAGATCATCGATGGCGAAATCGATTGGTGCACGCCCCGCCAGACCAAAGTGCGCGAGAACCGCATCGGTGTAGCCCACCTCCTCATCGGTAACGCGACCGAGGTGCCGTGCCAGGCGCACCGCAAAGGCGAGACCACAGGCCACCGCCTCACCGTGGCGCAGAAGATCCTCGTCCATAGCCAGTGCGAGGCGCTCGATGGCGTGACCAAGGGTGTGACCGTAGTTCAGGAGGGCTCGCTCGCCCGTCAACTCAAATTCGTCGCGAGCAACGATGGTGGCCTTGAGCTGCACGGCCATGGCGATGAACTGCTCGAGCGACGTCGTGCTCAACTCGTCGAGTGGTCGTCGCTCGAGCAACCAGCATTTTGCAACTTCGCCAAACCCACCTCGGCGTTCGCGTTCCGACAGCGTGGCGAGCATCTGAGTGTCGCAGATGACGGCCTTGGGCTGATGAAATGCGCCAACCAAATTCTTTCCCGCTGGAATATTTACCGCAGTTTTTCCGCCGATGGCCGCGTCAACCTGGCCCGCCACCGTCGTAGAAACGTGCACGATGGCAATTCCCCGTAGGTACACAGCAGCGATGAAACCCGCGACATCCGTCGTTGCACCGCCGCCCACCGCCACGATGACATCGTGGCGTGAAACATGTGCAAGCGCCATCTCGTCACAGACACGCGCGACCACGGTCATGTCCTTCGCGGATTCGCCATCGGGCAGTTCGATGATGACAGTGGGTAGCGACAGGTCGAGGTGCCACCAGGGCTGCAGCCGAAGTGACGGCGTCGTGAGGACGACGGCAACTCTCGCCTTGGTCGCGGCTGCGGTGACAATCGCGTCGAGTTCACGCACGGCCCCATCGCCAATGTGTACTTCATATGGCGTGGTCGAAAGTGCAACGGAGATTTTCACGAGTCGACTCCCTCGAAGTGAGACAAGATGGCGGCCACCGTTGTCGCTACATCGCCCGAGGCGTCAATGCGAACTGTGGCGACTTCTTCGTAGAACGCTTCGCGTTCCGCGCGCAACGTGACGAGACGCTCCGCAGGTGCATCGCCGAGGAGTGGCCGATCACCGGCACCCACTCGGGTTAGGAGCACCTCGTCTGGAGCATCCAACCAAAAGGTGGACTCCCCCTTGAGGAGCGCCCGAGACTGCGCGGTGGTGACAATGCCCCCGCCAGTACTGATAATGACATCTTCGCCTATGAGTGAAGCGAGGCACTCGGCTTCGAGCGCGCGGAAGACGACTTCTCCTCGCTCGCGCAGTACCTGTTGGACGCTGGCGCCTTCGCGGGCGGCGA
>Ga0007809_10000920_pt1 | contig 12418 bp, 13 predicted proteins | sample CryBogCBE02Aug07_FD_60383 | JGI IMG/M metagenome (GOLD analysis project Ga0007809, IMG submission 60383) | Freshwater microbial communities from Crystal Bog, Wisconsin, USA - CBE02Aug07 | ecosystem: Environmental > Aquatic > Freshwater > Lake | place: Crystal Bog, Wisconsin, USA | collected...
CGCCATCGTGTCATATTTAATTTTATACACATAAACGGCCGAGCCAATCAGCAGCAAAATGGCAAAGGCATGAAAAATACGTGGCATGTTAAGCTCTTCCTCGGCTCACTGATTTTTCCGGACTAGCATGGGTACGCTCGGCAATCCTAAGCTTGGCCGAACGCGCGCGCGGATTGGCCCTTGTTTCAAGCAATCCGGCCATAATGGCTTTTCTGGCTAGATTGATGAACGTCTTCGCACGCGGTTGTGCTGACGGCATATGACGCGAGGGACCCGGCGTTTCACCCGAACGATCGGCGATGAACTGTTTAACAATACGATCTTCGAGCGAATGAAACGTAACAACGGCAAGCCGACCACCGGGCGCTAATATCTTTTCTGCAGCCGCAAGTCCGCGCTCCAGTTCACCCAATTCATCATTCACCGCGATACGAAGCGCTTGAAACGTACGCGTCGCCGGATGGATTGCATCCGGTGGCATATAAACAACCGAGGCAACCAAATCCGCCAATTGCTTGGTCGTCGTAATCGGCGCATTGCGCCTTGCTGCCACAATGGCTTTTGCCACCGCGCGCGATTTCCGCTCCTCGCCATACCGATAGATGAGATCGGCTAGCGCCCCCTCCTCCATCGTATTGACAAGATCAGCTGCACTTTCACCCGCTTGCGCCATCCGCATATCGAGTGGCCCGTCAGCCCTGAAGGAAAAACCACGCGCCGGATCATCAATCTGCATGGATGATACGCCGATATCGAGCACAACAGCATCCGCAGGTGCAAAACCGTGCTCTTCAGCCAAAGAACCCAGATCCCCAAATTGCCCTTGAACCAGCGCTAAACGCCCACCAAACGAAGCAACCATCGAGCCGCCCGCCGAAATCGCATCGGGATCGCGATCAATCGCCATCACGCGACATTCGGGATTTTGCGTCAAAATCGCACGCGTATATCCACCTGCCCCGAATGTGCCATCGATAATGGTTTCATAATCGGAAACATCAAGCGCTGCCAACACTTCGTCGAGCAACACCGGAATATGGCGCTGGTCGTGTGTAATGGCGTCCACCGGGCGCAAAACAGAGGAACTGGTCATAGGGGGCACAAATCGCGGCACAGGTGAAACGCATTGGTGAATGCGATCACAATGCCTTAAGCATGGTTAAGAATTGGTTGAAATTAAGACAAAATTTGCAATTTTTGCGGCCCTCTAGGGGGCCGAATCGTTAATTTGCCAGTCGGTCTGTAAGCCGGGTTCTGTATGGCGGGGAATTACTCCCCCGCGTGACGACCATTCCTCTAGGGCGGCTGTTGCCAGCCGCCTCAAGCAACCAACCCGGACGACGGGGCTGAAGCGGCCCTGAGGGCTTACGCCCTCGTGTCATCCCTATTCGGTCTTGCTCCCGGTGGGGTTTACCCTGCCGTGACCGTTGCCGGCCCCGCGGTGCGCTCTTACCGCACCTTTTCACCCTTACCTGTCACCGAAATGGCAGGCGGTATCGCTTTCTGTGGCACTTTCCCTGGGGTCGCCCCCGCCGGCCATTAACCGGCACCGTTTCTCCATGGAGCCCGGACTTTCCTCCCGTCTTGCGACCGGCGGCCGTCCAACCGACTGGCATGAGATGCGATAAGCCTATTTACCATGGCATTCAAGGCAATAACGCCTTCATCTTTTTACAATAGGCGCGATTGGCGGCATTGGCCTTGGTGGCGTTCAGGCCGCTTTGATAACGGGTGACGGTTCCACAAAGGTCTCCGTCCGCCAATTGATAGGCTTGGGCAAGATAGCGCACACCAAGCGCGATATTCGTCTCCGGATCGAAAAGCGAATTCGATGCCCCTCTAAACCCTAAGGCATTCGCCGTGCCCGGCGTTATTTGCATCAAACCCACGGAGGAACCATTACGGGCGTTGCGATGCCAGCTGCTCTCGACGGTAATAAGGGCGTTTACAAGCTCGGATGGCAGGCCATTGGCTTCGGCATGGCGATCAATGATCCGCCTTATATCGGCCTGAGTCATTGAGGATGAGGGATAGGTTAAAGCTTGAGCATCAGCCGAGGCGAATGACATAAAGGGAAGGCTCATCAACAACGCAATACAAGAAATCGGAAGGCGCATGGGTTTGCTCCATGTGTCCCGCTAAGCGGAAAGAAATGGCTACGATCACCCAGCCGGATGTCGCGATGAAAGAACGCATTACTGGGGGAGCGCCGGCTAATCGTCTGTCCGGCATGAAAGGAGATAACGCCTGAAGCGCGTTACCGTGAATTGCCTAAGCGCGGAGCAAACGCATCCGATAATAGGCATGACGAATATGAACCTGTCATAATCTCCATTGACCTTTAAAAAATGGCACAATTAAGACAGTAGCGATTTAAAAATGTTTGGCATCGGTGTTGGCGATTACGCCATACTACCTATTAATTTATTCATATTTTTAACGAAAAATTTAGATTTAAAACGAGCACCTTTGTTAAAGCGCTCGGCTCAACCATTGCTGCTGCAAGGCTGGATTGGATTCATAGAGATGGCGTAACGCCATCAGCAATTCGGCAGCATGGGCATTGCGATGTTCCGCGATGGCTAGCTTGATATCGTCAACTATCATGTCACGAATCTTTTCGACACCGTGATTCATATGCAGCAAATAGGACGCTAAAGCTGCAGCCGCGACATTCGGTAAATGTTCATGCTCACCAATCGCTTCGATTTGATCGCGATCGAGACCGCACAGATCACAAATGTCGACAATTGAAATCACGCCCAACTCCTCGAAAACTTTTCGGGAATAGAATGCGTCAATCCTTTCAAATCACAATCAGGCGAAGTGCGGATGATTAAGCCGCGCGGCGCTCGAGCTTAGGGCGAATGCCAAGCAGATGACAAATCGCATAGGTTAATTCAGCGCGATTCATCGTATAAAAATGAAAGTCCGAAATTCCCATATCGAGCAAATCAAAAACCTGCTCGGCCGCAACCGATGCCGCAATCAATCGCCGCGTTGCGGGGTCATGATCAAGCCCTTCAAATCGGCTAGCCAACCATGCCGGAATGGTTGCACCGGTCTTGGTGGCAAAATTAGCGGTTTGATGGAAATTTTGAACGGGCAAAATTCCAGGCAAAATTGGAATAGTGATACCGCGCGCCCGCGCCCGATCAAGATATCGGTAGTAAAGGTCATTATCAAAGAAAAATTGAGTGATCGCGCGTGTTGCCCCCGCATCAATCTTGGCTTGCAAGACATCAAGATCAACATCGAAATTAGCGCTCTCCGGATGTTTTTCCGGATAGGCTGAAACCGAAATCTCGAAATTACCAATCGCACGAATACCTTTGATCAAATCAGCCGTTGTTGCATAGCCCTTTGGATGAGGAATATAGCGTTCACCAACACCGCCCTGTGGATCACCACGCAAGGCAACAATGTGATGAATGCCGGCATCCTTATAAGATCGAACAACCTGATCAACTTCTTCGCGCGAAGCGCCTACACAGGTTAAGTGCCCTGCGGCGCGTAGATTGGTTTCTTGCGCAAGGCGCGCAAGCGTAAACAAAGTACGCTCACGTGTAGAACCACCTGCGCCATAGGTTACAGTGACAAAATCCGGCTCGAGCGGCGCGAGGCGTTGAATCGATTCCCACAAAGCGGGCTCGACATCCTCGGTCTTGGGTGGAAAAAATTCAAACGATACACGAAGCGTATCGGATGCGAGATTTCGGCTTGGACGCGACACGATATCTTCCTTCATGACAGTCCTCCTCTCAGGCCATTTGTCGGCGTGGATCACGCGCTACAAAAATAGAAACGGTAAGCTGGCCACCGGTTGTGTTGGGTGGCGCAATATCGTCATGTTGGGTTATTTCCAGACCCGCCTCGGTCAACCAGTCCGTCATCTGTCCCACCGAGAAACCGAGACGCCGATGCGCCTGCGTTTCACGTAAAAACTCGAGGTCATGCGGAGCGAAATCAATCACAACAAGGCGTCCGCCCGGCGCAAGCGCTTGGGCTGCTTCACGCAAAGCACGCGCGGGGTCATCCAAGAAATGCAGAACCTGATGAATAATAACGAGCTCAAACGCATTCCGATCAACCGGCAAGGCATAAAGATCACCCTGCCGCCATTCGACCCCTTTGATGCTTTCATGCTCAAGATTAGCACGCGCCACCGCCAACATGGCATGGCTGGCATCAACGCCGACAATTCTCTGCGCCTGCGCGCCAAGCAGCGAGACCATGCGCCCCGTGCCCGTACCCAAATCCAAAAGGCTTGCAATCGGCGCATCGCCAATAATGTCTTTGATCTTGGCCTCAACCACCGTTTCCGCCGCATGCAGCGACCGGATGCGATCCCATTCGGCCGCGTGGCGGCTAAAATAGCCCTGAGCAGCTTCAGCACGTTGTGCCCGAACATCGTGAAGTCGCGCCCGATCCGATGCAATGGTCAGGTCTTGCGGATCAAGCCGCTGGATCAGCACACGCGCCAACTGTCCCAAGCTTGTTCTATCCGCAAGTCGGAAAAACGCCCAAGCGCCTTCGCGGCTGCGTTCAATCAAACCGGCTTCCGCCATCAGTTTCAAATGGCGCGATACGCGCGGCTGAGACTGGCCCAAAATATCAGTGAGATCGGTAACGGTCAGCTCGCCTTCGTCCAAGAGCGACAGAATACGTAAACGCGTATCCTCGCCAGCAGCGCGCAATCCGGCGATCAAACTTGCAAGCGCCATTGAGTGGACGGGATGAGGATCGAGCATAGCACCAACCGATTAATACAAAGACATAAACATATCTTTATATCATCTTTTTAAGATCGGCAAGCCTAATTTTGTGATAGCAGAGGCTGGGCCTCAGGACGCTTTTCGATCAATCCGCGTATTCCGGCCGATCAACACAACCCCGACCACCGCCACTGCGAAAGCCCAAGTCAGCCAATCCACGCTTTCGCCATTGATCAAAGCGGCGCATCCCAAGGTCACGAAGGTTTGGAGCAATTGCGTCTGGCTCACCCGCGCCTGCCCGCCCATGGCAAGTCCGGTATTCCAGAAAAAGAACCCGATATATTGGCTCATCAGGCCCAAATAGGCGAAAGCGGCCCAATGGGCCACCGGAACGGTATAAATATCGGAAGGTGCCGTTAAAAACGCGACGGGGATCGTCAAAGGCAACCCAATGACAACCGCCCATGAGACAACTTCCCAACCAGGGCGCGTCTTGGCCAAGCGCGCAAAGGCCGTATATCCGGCAGCAGCACTCACAACCGAGCCCACCAGCAAGACATCGCCAAGCCCAAAGCTGCCGCCGCCATCGCGAAGGGAAAAGCCCACAACTAAGGCAGCACCGACCAAAGCACTGATCCAAAAGCCGCGCGAGGGCCGCTCGCCCGAGGCAATCGCCGCGAACATAGCGACCGCTAGGGGCAATATACCGAGCACCACGCCACCATGCGAGGCTGGCACCAGCCGCATGGCAAAACCGGTAAATCCGGGGAAACCGATAATCGTAAACGCCGCACCGATAAGCAGGGTATAAAATTCTATCCCTCGCGGCATTTTCTTGCGCAGCAGGGTCAGAACCACCAAGGCAACGAGCCCGGCCAAAGTCGCCCGTCCCGACGTCACGAACCACGGATCAAGCGAAACGACGGCAATCCTTGTCATCGGCAGGGTAACGCCAAAAATCACAACACCAATCGTGCCGAGAACTAGGCCTAGGGTCTCGCGCGACATTGTCATTTTCAAACGCACTCACGGGCAAATCAATCGATTGTGTCCGCATAGCCCGTATCGGCCAGCAAGTCATCCCTGATCGTTTAGCTTATCTGAAGGGCGGCTCGTCAAAGCTTCGAAGCTTTCGGGAATGTGCCGTTCCATGCAACAAGCGCAACTGATCCAATGCCGCAATGCCAATATCTAAATGCTCGCTGATCGCGCGTTCATAAAACGCGTTCGCAGCTCCAGGTAATTTGATCTCGCCATGCAAAGGTTTATCGGATACGCAGAGAAGCGTTCCATACGGCACGCGGAAACGAAAGCCTTGCGCCGCAATCGTGCCGCTTTCCATATCAACCGCAATCGCCCGCGAAAGATTGATCCGCCGCCGCTCTTTCGACCACCTTAATTCCCAATTGCGATCATCATAGGTAACGACTGTTCCCGTGCGCAAACGTCGCTTTAACGCCTCACCTTTATCACCTGTCACCGAGGCTGCTGCTTCTTGTAAAGCGACTTGAATTTCAGCCAAAGCCGGAATGGGAATTTCAGTTGGCACAACACTATCGAGAATACCGTCTTCGCGCAGATAGGCATGGGCCAACACATAATCACCGATCCGTTGCGATTGCCGAAGCCCGCCGCAATGCCCCACCATCAACCACGCATGTGGCCGCAACACGGCTAAATGATCTGTGATGTTTTTCGCATTCGCAGGACCCACACCGATATTGACGAGAGAAACGCCTTGACCTTCTTTTGTCGTTAAATGATAGGCCGGCATTTGAAACCGCTGCCATGGCGATGCTCTAAAGATGGCCTCTACCTCTTCATCGCTGGTTTGAGCCGTGAATTCCACGCCGCCTGGCAATACAAGCTTTTCATAAGTCGGATCCGTTCGAAGCGTTTGAATACCGCGACGAATAAACTGATCCACATAGCGATGGTAATTGGTGAGCAAGATCCAAGGCTGCACCGCACGCCAATTGGTTCCCGTATAATGCACCAGACGGCGCAGAGAAAAATCAACGCGCACCGCATCAAACAATGCGAGCGGCCTTGGGCGCGCTTCATCATAATCCCAAAGACCATCGGCAATCTCATCGCCAACTTCGGATAAAAGCGGAATGGGAAAATGTAAGGCCAAATCCGCCGCACTAGCACCACCGCGCCCTAATTCATCGCCACGATCAAACACATAGGGATAAGGGATTTCCTGCTCGCTTAGGCCTACTTCAACATGCGCGTTAAACTCACTCATCAGCGGGCGTAATTGTTCGATCAGATAAGGCCGAAAGGCCTCAGGCTGCGTCACTGTTGTCGTATAAACTCCCGGTACAGAAAATTTCGCATAAGCCCGCGGGCTCGTCGGCACCAACCCATCGGGGTGATAGCCGATGCGCAATTCAGGGTAGCGAAACGCCATACGCTGCTCGGGGCTCGGCGGTGAGCCACCGGCCAAATAATGCTCAACGGCATCTCTTAGCGCGGTGCTCGCGGCTGCATATAGGATCTCAAGCGCTTCTACCGCGTCTTCTGGTGTATTAACCCGCCGCGACGATTGTTGAGCCTTGGCCATCCCATTTCCCTCCATCGGATCACCCGCATCGGCTATGGTCATGCTTTAAACTGCATCATTGACCGCATCCGATGACAGGAAGATGATAGACGCCAACAGGTTACGCAAGGAGATAATCGTGATGGATCTGCCCCTTACCCGCTTGGCGATAGCCCTTGCCATCGGCCTTTTGATTGGGCTCGAGCGGGGATGGAGCGCGCGGTCAGAAAAGGAAGGCGAACGTGCCGCGGGTCTGCGCACGCATGCAATCTCAGGATTATTGGGAGGCGTCACAGCGCTTGTCGGACAACTGACAACACCTCTGCTCATCGGTTTTGTGTTTGTTGGCTTTTCCGGCGTAACCGCTTTGTTCCATTGGCTTGAAAGCCAAGACGAGCATAATTTTAGCGCAACGGGCGTGGTAGCAGGCATGATGGCCTTTATGCTCGGGGCCTATGCCGTCCTTGGTATACCGGAAATTGCCATCGCAGCCGCTACCGCGACAGTTATTCTCTTGGCGCTCAAATCAACCTTGCATGGTTGGCTGCAAACGCTCGAATGGATTGAGATTCGGGCCGTCCTCATTCTCGTCACAATGACCTTTCTGTTCCTCCCGTTCATCCCGGACCGGACCATCGACCCTTGGGATACGTTAAACCCCGCACGGATTTGGGAACTCGCCATCTTTGTCTGCGCGATTTCCTTCTCGGGCTATATCGCCATCCGCCTGTTTGGCGAGCGCAACGGCGTTATGCTCGCAGCCCTTGCAGGCGGGGTCGTATCCTCAACCGCCGCAACACTCAACTTTGCTAAAATCGCGCGGGCCAATCCAACCCAAACCACGATCATGACCGGAAGCATTGTCCTCGCGGGCGCCGTCATGAGCATCCGCATTCTCCTGATCGTTGCGGCGCTCAATTTGCCGCTGTTAACAAACCTATGGCCTGTTCTTGGGATGGCCGCCCTTGTGCAAGTGGGGAGCGGTGCCATCATGATTATCGCAGGTGCCCGCAGCGGCCAACGGCGGATCGAATGGAAAAACCCCTTCGACCTCCCCTCAGCCCTTCAATTTGCGCTCTTTATCGCTCTCATCATCTTGCTCTCAACGCTGGCCGCCCGCCATTTTGGCAGCAATGGCTTGCTCGGCTTGGCTGCGCTATCGGGGCTTGCCGATGTCGACGCCATCACGCTTGCCTTGGCAAGGCTTCAGGAACCGCCGATCGACGTCACAGTTGCCACCAACGGTATTTTGATCGCCGCTACCGTTAACACCCTTATCAAAAGCGCGATTGCAGGATGGACAGGCGGTACCGATATTGGATGGCGGACACTGATGACCAGCACAGGCGCTATTCTGGCTGGTGGGATCATTCTACTGATCATGAATGTGTAATTTTGCACTTAAGAAATGGTGCTTATTTATTGAACTGTGCAGTTTTGCAAAAACGCCTTCTGATTTTGGCAATTGGTCGAACGCGATCTTTCAGCTAAGCCCACTCCAGAGTGCTTGCGCTTAAGATCAATTCAAGGAGACATTCAAATGAACTCGACCCTCACCAACCTCTTTTCACTCGCCTCACGGCTCTTTTTGGCTTTCATCTTTGTCATGGCGGGCTGGGGCAAGCTCACCGGCATTGACGGCACCGCCGGTTACATGGCCAGCGCCGGCATTCCACTCGCCAATGTTCTCGTTTACCTTGTCATTCTGACGGAGCTCGGCGGCGGCATCTTGATCGCCATTGGCTATCACACCCGCATCGTTGCCTTCTTGATGGCCGGTTTCACGATCCTGTCCGCTTTGATCTTCCACTTTAATTTTAGCGATCAGATGCAGATGATCAATTTCATGAAGAACATCGCCATTGCAGGCGGCTTCCTATCGCTCGTCGCCAACGGCGCAGGCGCTTGGTCGCTCGACGGCCGGAAGTAATTTCGACTTCACATCGATAATGAAAAAGCGCCCCACTGGGGCGCTTTTTTTATTTGGCGTTTTGATACGCTTATCGCGTCAGCTTCTTGTACTTGATCCGTTTCGGTATCGTTGAATCAATCCCAAGACGACGCTTCTTGTCTTCTTCATAGTCTTGGAAATTACCTTCGAACCATTCGACATGGCTGTCGCCTTCAAAAGCGAGCATATGGGTAGCGATGCGGTCTAGGAAGAAGCGATCATGCGAGATGATCACAGCGCAACCTGCGAAATCTTCCAAAGCCTCTTCCAAAGCACGCAGTGTTTCAACGTCCAAATCATTCGTCGGCTCATCGAGCAACAGTAGATTGGCGCCACTTTTCAGCATCTTGGCCAAATGTACGCGGTTACGTTCACCGCCTGATAACATGCCAACTTTCTTTTGCTGATCGCCGCCCTTGAAATTGAAGGTCGAGCAATAGCCGCGTGAATTGATCTCGCGTTTGCCGAGATAAATCACTTCATTGCCGCCTGAGATTTCTTCCCAAACGGTTTTGTTGGAATCAAGCGCATCACGCGACTGGTCGACATAGCCAAGCTGCACCGATTCACCCACCGTTATCGAGCCTGAGTCCGGTTTTTCTTGGCCGGTGATCATACGGAACAAGGTCGTTTTACCCGCACCATTCGGACCAATCACACCGACAATGCCACCGGGTGGTAATTTGAACGTCAGATTATCGATCAATAGCCGATCGCCATAGCCTTTCGACAAGCCATCAAAATCAATGACATTGTTACCAAGCCGCTCGGCCACAGGAATAATGATCTGGGCAACACTTGGACCAGATGCCCGATCATTCTGCTTTTGCACCAAATCATCATAGCGCTGCACACGCGCCTTCGATTTTGCCTGACGGGCTTTAGGGCTTTGCGAAATCCATTCCTGCTCGCGCTCAAGCGCCTTTTGTTGCGACTCGGATTCACGGCCTTCCTGAATGAGGCGCTTCTGCTTCTGCGAGAGCCAGCTCGTATAATTGCCTTCGTACGGAATACCGCGGCCGCGATCGAGTTCCAAAATCCAGCTCGTCACATTATCGAGGAAGTAACGATCATGGGTAACGATCAAGATAGCACCCGGATAGGTCCGCAAATGGCCTTCCAACCAGGAAACCGTTTCCGCATCCAAATGGTTGGTCGGCTCATCGAGCAGTAACAATTCTGGCTGCGCGAGCAGCAACTGACACAGCGCTACACGACGACGCTCACCGCCTGAAAGCTTGGTGACATCCGCATCATCCGCCGGGCACCGCAACGCATCCATGGCCTGATCAACCTTGCTGTCGAGATCCCAAAGGCCCTTGGCCTCGATCTCGTCCTGCAATTTCGTCATCTCATCCGCCGTCTCGTCCGAATAATTCATGGCGAGTTCGTTGTAGCGATCAAGAATAGCCTTTTGCGGGGCAACGCCCAGCATCACATTGCCGCGCACATCAAGCGTCTCATCGAGCGGCGGCTCCTGCGCGAGATAACCGACGCGGGCACCATCGGCCACCCAGCCTTCGCCGACAAATTCCTTGTCGATTCCGGCCATAATCTTGAGAAGGGTCGATTTACCCGAACCGTTAACGCCCAAAACACCGATTTTGGCGTCGGGATAGAAGGAAAGATGGATATTATCCAAAACCTTCTTGCCACCCGGCCAGGTTTTGGTCAGTCCCTGCATGTGATAGATAAATTGGCGCGCCATAGGGTGGAAACTCCAAAAACAGAAGAAAAATTAGGGTTGGCCCGTATGTAACGGGGCGAACGCGCCGGGGCAAGGATTCAGTGATGAAACCGAATAAGCGTCTTTTGTGCCATTGCGGGGCACCCCGCTTCCGGTTTATCTAGGCGCGATCCGCACGGATGCGTCGCTCGCGACGAGAACGGCGGGCCTGTAGCTCAATGGTTAGAGCCGGCCGCTCATAACGGTCTGGTTGCAGGTTCGAGTCCTGCCGGGCCCACCACTTCTTCGCCCGTTCCCGAAGGTTTTGGCGATAGGTTTGACGTTCCCGACTTACGATAGACGTTTCTTTGCAGCAAAGCGGTGGACGCTTTCGGCCAGAATCGCGAGATAACCCACAACCAAAAGCCCGCCGCCAATGAGCGGATCAAGGCCCAAAGCTTTAACCGCCACCGTCACCAAAGCAATCAGAGCCAAGGCGAAAAGCGCCAAAGCGCCATCGTCAATGAACATGCCGATAAGTTCTTCCCAAATGATGCGGAAAATTTTCATAGGGTTTGCTCCTTGGCTATAACCGAATGGCTTGATTTAAGCAGGTTGATGGCAAGCGCCGAAAACGCGGAAAGGATGACAAAGAAAACAACAATCGCGAAATCTTCACCCGGCCACGACACGCCCATTCCTTCGCCCGTCCAAAATATGCTGAAACTCGTCAACATCAATCCAACAACTAATTTTAAGCTATTTTCCGGAACGCGGGCCAAGGGGCGATGCACCAATAAGCCCGCACCAAGAACCAAGACGCAGGCCAGTAAAGCACCAACGCTCGCATAGAGCGTCAGCCCCTTCGTCGAGCCAACAGCGATGACGATAAAGACCACCTCAACGCCTTCGAGTAAAACGGCCTTAAAGGCGGCAATCATTGCCAAATAATCGGCGCGACCTAAGCCACGTTGATTTGCCAAAGTTTCAGTTTCTTCCCGGAAAGCCTTTTCTTCATCATGGAGCGGGATATAGCCCGAAGCCCGCAAGATCGCTTTGCGCAACCACCTCATACCAAAAAGTCCAAGCAAGACACCGACAACGAATTGCAACGCCGTTAGAGGTACGAGTTGCAAAAGCGGGCCAAGCACAAGAATCAAAATAGCCAAGATGACGAGTGCCAAAGCCGTTCCGGTGAAAGCGGAACGCCAAGTATTGGTTAAACCGACGGCGAGAACGATCGTAAATGCCTCGACAATCTCTACGAATGAGGCCAGAAAAGATGTCAATATAGTCGAGGTGATGGTCGTTAGATTATCCATGATGTACTCAATTTTGGTGCTATTGGCAGGTTAGTGATGAACTGTCAGGCGGCGGGCGGGTGGAAGAGAAAATTGAAGCGATTGATCAAGACTCACATCGTTTGGCCAATCGATCTTCACACGACTGTTACCAATTTCCAGCGTTAAGCGCCAGCAGCGACCTTGGAAGGCACGCGCGGAAACGCGGCCCGTGATGGTCATATCGGGATAATCCGT
>Ga0007809_10000931_pt1 | contig 12365 bp, 11 predicted proteins | sample CryBogCBE02Aug07_FD_60383 | JGI IMG/M metagenome (GOLD analysis project Ga0007809, IMG submission 60383) | Freshwater microbial communities from Crystal Bog, Wisconsin, USA - CBE02Aug07 | ecosystem: Environmental > Aquatic > Freshwater > Lake | place: Crystal Bog, Wisconsin, USA | collected...
TACGCAGCGATGAATGCTCTGGTTTTACCCGATCGCCAATTATTTTTGGTGGATACGCACATCAATTATGATCCTTCCGCGCAAGAGCTCGCAGAGATTACTAAGTTAGCTGCAGAAGAAATGCGCTCACTGAGTATCACACCAAAAGTCGCTTTATTGTCCCATTCTAACTTTGGCTCATCCAATCAACCCTCCGCCCTCAAAATGCGCGAAGTCTTGGCGATCTTGCGCGAGACTTGTCCTGATCTCGAGGTTGATGGTGAAATGCATGGCGACAGCGCTCTGAGCGATAAAATCCGCTTCGATGCGATTAAAGACAGCACGCTTCGCAGTGAAGCAAATTTACTGGTATTACCCAATTTAGATGCAGCAAATATTGCCTACAATTTACTAAAGCAGTCAGCAGGTAGCGGAGTCGCAATTGGCCCGATTTTGCTTGGGGCTGCTAAATCCGTGCATATTTTGACGCCATCTTCAACGGTGCGGCGAATTGTTAATTTGGCTACATTGGCTGTAATGGGGGTCGCAAACCATCTCATACCCGCAGAACAATAAAGGCTCATTTTGATTTAAATCAGGTTAGTGAATATTCACTAAGTAGTTGAATTTGAATATAAACTTCAACAGATAAGAATAAAATCACCGATTCAGATCATTTGCAAATATTTTTTTATTGCTATAAAAATCAATGGCTTATAAATTATTTGTCGAGATGGCACTTGTCAAAATTATCAGAAAAGTGTAATCTTTAGTGATTATGAGCTCAAACATTTTAGAAAATACCATTCAGGATGGCTGGGAACACGATCAGTCAAGCGATCACAGCCACACCGATACCCCTAATCGTGCTAGTAACTATGCAGGTATGAACATGTCAAGTACACCCACTCCGACCTACTATAGCAACCAACTGTACCCAACAGGAAATATCTTGCGCGATTTAAGTGCAATTCCGCCAAAAAAGCCAGCGCCTTCTTGGAGAGCTGCTTTGGCTGTTCGTGATGGTGGACCTGCAGCGATGTTGCGCAGTGTACGCACAAATATTGTGCAATCCATCCGAGCTTTCAGAACGGAAGAGTTGATGGAAGCCGCAAGTGAGCTTGGTCAGCACTTTGTTTACGCAAATTCTGCGCACGCTTATACCAAAAGCGAAGTGTTGGATTCGATTGCAAAAGCCTATCACTTTACCAAACAACAAGCGAAAAACTATGATCCTTTGCTTGATGCGTTGACTACCCTTATTGATAAATCAGGGCCCCAACCTGGGTTTGTGGTCGTTTTAGAGGGTTTGCCAAGCACGTTAAAATTCGATAAAGATGCTCGGGAAACTTTATTGGATGTGTTTAGAGATGCCGTTGAATACTGGGCGGAGCGCCGAGTTCCTTATCGCGTTTTTTACTCTTTTAAAGACTAACTTTAAAGACAAGACGGTGCCTCCAACTTGGGGGTGTCGCCCTTCATGTTACTGGGGTCAAAGACTTACAACTGACCCCAAATAGCATGTGTTGCCGCAAGCGCTACAATTCCTGCTGTTTCAGTTCTTAAAATCCGTTTACCCAGAGATACTCCGATAAAACCCTTTGCATCAATGTGTTGGTTTTCTAAGGGGCTAAAGCCACCCTCTGGACCGACCATGAGCATTAGTTCTTGACCAGGTGATCGTTTGAGTACGCTTACGAATTTTAAATCGGCCGTTGGTGATAAATAGATGGGGATGGCTTCGGTAGGTGGCATCTCCGCCAGAAATTGTGGCAGTGTTTGCGGTATGGAGATGGTAGGCAACATGGTACGATCACATTGTTCACAGGCCGCGACCATAATTTGTTGCCAGTGGTTTAACTTCTTGTCTATTTTTTTCTCATCTAAGCGAATAATGCTGCGTTCCGTTTGAATGGGGATGATGTGTGTAACCCCTAACTCAACGGCTTTTTCGATTACCCAGTCCATTTTTTCATTTGCCGCGAGCCCTTGAATTAAGGTGATTCGGTAGGGTAACTCCGTTACAACATCGTTTTTCATCTCACTTAAGGTAAGCAGGCAGGTTTTCTCATTCGAATGGGGATGTAGCTGAGCTTGAGCAACTTTCCCTGCGCCGTTAAAAACGCGAAAAATTTCGTCTGATCTCATTCTTCTTACGCGGAGGTGGTGTTTGAGGGAGTCGGGGGCGACTACGGTATTTTCTGACCAATTGCCAGGAAGATAAAAATGAGACATACCTCGAATGTTAAAATAAATATCTTATTTCGTGTCGTATTTCTTTTCACTTCCTCTTCATGGCGGCCCAAATGACTCCAAAAAATGATCAACTCATGGCAACTGCCATACGTGTTTTAGCAATGGATGCTGTGCAAAAGGCCAATTCTGGCCATCCGGGGATGCCGATGGGGATGGCTGATATCGCAGTAGCACTGTGGGGGCATCATCTGAAACACAATCCGAGCAATCCATTATGGGCTGACCGTGATCGGTTTGTGCTTTCGAACGGGCACGGCTCTATGCTGTTGTACGCGTTGTTGCATTTCACAGGTTATGACCTACCAATGCAAGAGATAGAAAATTTCAGGCAATTACATAGCAAAACAGCTGGACATCCAGAATATAAAATTACCCCTGGGGTGGAAACCACCACGGGTCCTTTAGGACAAGGAATTTCCAATGCGGTAGGGATGGCATTGGCAGAGCGTCAACTCGCCGAAGAATTTAATCGTCCAGATTTTGAGATCATCAATCATTACACCTATGCTTTTTTAGGCGACGGCTGTTTGATGGAAGGCATTAGTCATGAGGCGTGTTCTTTTGCTGGAACTTTAGGCCTTCACAAACTGATTGCTCTGTGGGATGACAATGGCATTTCAATTGACGGTCGCGTAACCTCATGGTTTAACGACGATACACCTAAACGGTTTGAAGCATATGGTTGGAACGTGATTCGCGATGTCAATGGTCACGATGCTTTGGAGGTTTCGCGTGCAATTGCAAGCGCCAAGTCCAATCATCATGGTAAACCAACCTTGATTTGTTGTCGAACCCGCATTGGGGAGGGGGCTCCTACCATGGCAGATACCGATAAAGTCCATGGTTCGCCACTTGGGGCAAATGAAATCGAAGCAACACGAAAAGCCTTAGGATGGAATTACCCACCATTTGAAGTGCCTGCTGAAATCTATGACCTATGGGACGCGAAGAAAGTGGGCATGGTCCATGAGCAAGCATGGAATCAGCGTTTTCAGATGTATCAACAGGCCTATCCTGAACTCGCAAAGGAATATCTACGGCGAACTGCTGGAGAGTTACCTGCAAACTTTAAAGAAGTGGTGCAAGCATACCTAGACACAACGCTTCATACCGCAGAAACCATCGCCACGCGAAAAGCCAGTCAACAAGCGATTGAGGCATTTGCATCAGTCCTACCGGAATTTTTAGGTGGGTCAGCAGATTTAACTGGATCGAATCTCACCAATTGGAGTAAGAGTATTCCGTTACGCAAAAATCAATGGGGCAATCACATCAATTACGGCGTACGGGAATTTGGTATGAGTGCGGTAATGAATGGAATTTCCTTACATGGTGGCTACATCCCTTTTGGCGGGACGTTTTTAACGTTCTCTGATTACAGCCGCAATGCACTGCGCATGGCGGCATTGATGAAGATCCGCAGCATTTTTGTGTTTACCCATGACTCCATTGGCTTGGGTGAGGATGGCCCGACCCACCAAGCAGTAGAACATGTTGCCAGTTTACGCTTGATCCCGAATATGGATGTTTGGCGTCCTGCTGATACCACAGAAACAGCAGTGGCTTGGGCGCAGGCGATAGAGCGCCAGCATGGACCAAGTAGTCTCATTTTTAGTCGTCAAAATTGTCCATTTTTGCCGAAGAATCAGCAACAAATCGCCAATATTGCGAAGGGTGCTTATGTCATTCATATGGTAAAAAATCCAAGTGCAGTTCTGATTGCCACTGGTTCAGAGGTTGGGCTTGCCATGCAGGTTGCCGCTCGACTTGCTGAGAAAAAAATTCAGGTGCGGGTTGTTTCAATGCCTTCTACCACACGTTTTGATCAACAAACCATGGCTTACAAAGCGTCGGTATTACCTCAGGGCATTCCCCGGATTGCCATTGAAGCAGGTGTAACGGATTTTTGGTGGAAATATGGTTGTACGGCAGTTCATGGGATCGATACCTTTGGTGAGTCTGCACCTGCAGGTGTTTTGTATGATTACTTTGGCTTAACCGCTGCAAATATTGAAAAAACGGTTTTAGGTATTTTGGGGTAATTTTGGGGTAAATCAGACGCAAAGTTTTAATACACAGGCACTCAAAGGATAGAAAAAATGACAGTTCGTGTTGCGATAAACGGGTATGGCAGGATTGGCAGAATGGTTTTACGTGCCATTTATGAAGAAAAAATGACCGATCTTAAGGTGGTTGCGATCAATGGCTTAGGTGGCATTGATATCAACGCACACTTAACGCAATACGATTCGGCACATGGTAAGTTTCAGCACGAAGTGACGGTTGATGGCGATCATCTCGTGATTAATGGGGATCGCATCAAAATGTATGCGACACGCAATCCCCTCGAAACACCTTGGGGAGAGCATCAGGTAGACGTTCTCTTAGAATGTTCAGGGGTCTTTACATCGAAAGCAAAAGCGCTGGTGCATCTCCAACAAGGAGCCAAGAAAGTCCTGATTTCAAGCCCCGGAGCCGATGACGTTGACGCAACCATTGTCTATGGTGTAAATCATCAGGTTCTCAAGGCTTCTGACGTGGTGGTCTCTAATGCAAGTTGTACCACCAACTGCTTAGCGCCACTAGTGAAGCCTTTACTGGATCAGATTGGGATTGATGCCGGTTTAATGACAACGATTCATGCATATACGAATGATCAAGTACTAACGGACGTCTATCATTCCGATATGCGTCGTGCCCGATCGGCCACGATGAGTTTAATTCCGACGAAGACAGGTGCAGCAAAAGCCATCGGTCTGGTCTTACCTCAGCTTGCTGGGAAATTGGACGGTTATGCCATGCGCGTTCCGACGATCAATGTGTCGGTCGTGGACCTTACTTTTTCCGCAGCTAGAGCCACTTCCATTGATGAGGTGAATCAGATTTTGAAGACCGCAAGCACTGGTGAGTTAAAAGGGATTCTGGCTTACAATGCCTTGCCGCTGGTATCCATCGACTTTAACCATAACCCCACCCCGAGTATCTTTGACAGTACCCAGACGCGCGTTTCCCAAGATGGTAAATTGGTTAAGGTGCTTGCTTGGTATGACAATGAGTGGGGCTACAGCGTGCAAATGTTGCGGGCAACACAAGCGTTGATGGCGGCTTCGTCCTCTTAGAGTTGCTTTTTTTTATTCTTACAGTTTTTCTTAGAGCATGTTCCATACATGGCGAGGGCATGCTCTTGTAATTTAAACCCAAGATTGGTCGCGATTTCGCGTTGCCGGGTTTCGATTGCGGCATCCACAAATTCTTCTACATGACCACAATCCAGACAAACGAGGTGGTCATGGTGAACCCCCTCATTGAGTTCAAAGATTGCACGACCGTCCGCTTTACCAGATTCAAAGTGGCTCCGAAGAAGAATTCCGGCCTGCTCGAATTGGGTCAAGACACGATAAACGGTCGCTAAGCCAATTTCCATACCATCATTGGACATCGCTAAATACACATCATCTGCACTGAAGTGCGCACCGGGGTTTTGATGAAAAAACTCAAGAATTTTAAGACGCGGGCCTGTTACTTTGAGGCCGATATCCCGAAGGTCACTGGTTGAGGTTTTATTCATTGGGGTATTTGCAGTTTGTGAAGTCTGGGATTTTTTGGGGTTTACTAACAAAATAATAGGTTTAGGGCCAGTTAAGCGTTAAAATTAGATTACATCATAATATGCTTACCTATGCAAAATTTAAATCCTTTCCATACCCAATTGAGATCCAAGCGTGCAAATTCAACATCGATGTTGAGGGCCTCGGGAGTCAGCTTTTGCATCATGTCTCTTTTATCTGCGTGTGCAAGTAGTTTAGACACCAAACCCGTCACGAATGGAGTTGAAAGACCGATTATTTCACGTATCTTCAGCCCCTATCGGCCAGATATTGTCCAAGGTAACTTTGTTTCAAAAGATCAATTGGAGTCCATTCGGGTTGGCATGACAAAAGAGCAGGTGAAACAAATTTTAGGGACCCCGTTGTTACAAGATTATTTTCATCGTGATCGATGGGATTATGCATTTATGTATCGTGTTGGAGATACCCAGCAGATGGATAAGCGTAAGATTACTTTGACCTTTAACGCTTCTAAATTAGAAACGATTCAGGCGGACGCAGTGCCCACTGACCAACAATTTGTCGATGAAATTGATTCGATTAAGAATCATCATCGCAAGCTCGACAACAAGATCAATCCCGGGTTGCCAGATCCAAACGCAAATCCAAATCCAGCCCCATTGTTTCCGAATGCAGCAAATGATTCTGGCACCCCCAAGTAGTGGCACACAGGTCATTTCCTAACGAATCATTGGAGCTACTAAATGAGTGATACTTTACGAATTGCCATCGCTGGAGCCTCTGGACGAATGGGCAAGATGTTAATTGAGACGGTCCTTGCTGCTGAGGATGTTGAGTTGGTGGGGGCTTTGGATATTGCTGGCAGTCCAGCAATCGGTGCAGACCCAGGGTTATCTTGGGGCTTCCAAACAGACATCACGATTACTGAACAGCTTGATGTTGGGCTTGCAAAAGCCCAATACCTGATTGACTTTACGCAACCAGCAGGTACTTTAGCGCATGCCAAATATTGTGCAGCCCATGGGATACACATGATTATTGGCACGACAGGACTGAGTGCGGAACAGCAGCTGGAGTTAGCCGCATATGCAAATAAGATTGCCATTGTCTTTGCTCCCAATATGAGCGTTGGTGTCAATGCTACTTTTAAGTTACTCGAATTGGCGGCCCGCATTTTGCAAGAGGGCTATGACGTCGAGATTATTGAGGCCCATCATAAACATAAAGTTGATGCTCCATCAGGAACTGCATTACGCATGGGCGAGATTATTGCAACAGTACAGAATAAAAATCTACAGGAATGCGCTGTGCTTGCCAGACAAGGTCATACAGGTGAGCGTAAAGAAGGTACGATTGGATTTGCAACTATTCGCGGTGGCGATGTTGTTGGAGACCATACCGTCTTATTTGCTGGAGATGGGGAGCGTATTGAAATTACGCATAAGTCTGCATCGCGGATGGCTTATGCACAAGGGGCACTCCGTGCAGCGCGTTTTTTACAGAATAAACAACATGGTTATTTTGATATGCAGGACGTGCTTGGCTTAAAGTCCTTGTAAGTTGAAACGATAAATCACTGGAATATAGATGCAAGTTTACGATCATCGCTTGATTGAGTCTCAGGCGCAAGAAGAGTGGAAGTTGGAGGATGTATACAGGGTTGTCGAGTTTGCAAAAACCGCTACCGGACAACTTAAACCGAAATTTTATGCCTGCTCTATGTTGCCTTATCCTTCTGGCAAGTTGCATATGGGGCATGTCCGCAATTACACCATCAATGATGTCATGGCCCGCATGTTGCGGATGAAAGGCTTTAATGTCTTGATGCCGATGGGGTGGGACGCCTACGGGATGCCTGCGGAAAATGCAGCAATTAGTAATCAAGTCCCGCCTGCGCAATGGACGTATTCGAACATTGCCTACATGAAAAAACAAATGCAATCCATGGGACTTGCGATTGATTGGTCCCGTGAAATTGCTACGTGCGAGCCAAGCTACTACCGCTGGAACCAATGGTTGTTTTTAAAAATGCGTGAAGCGGGCATTGCCTACCGTAAGACGCAACTCGTCAATTGGGATCCGGTAGATCAAACGGTTCTTGCCAATGAGCAAGTGATAGACGGTCGCGGTTGGCGATCAGGTGCTTTGGTAGAAAAGCGAGAAATTCCGGGCTATTACTTAAAAATCACGGATTATGCTGAAGAGTTAATTCATGATTTGGATGGTTTAGGTTGGCCTGAGCGTGTCAAAGTGATGCAACACAACTGGATTGGCAAGAGTGTTGGCGTACGTTTTTCATTTGCCCATACCGTGGCAGACACAGAAGGCCATTTGATCGATGCAGGTCGATTATTTGTTTTTACGACGCGACCAGATACGTTAATGGGTGTCACTTTTGTGGCAGTAGCGGCAGAGCATCCCTTAGCCGTCCACGCGGCGCAAAGCAGTCCAGAAATAGCGGCGTTTATAGAAAAATGTAAGATGGGTAGTGTCATCGAAGAAGATTTTGCAACCCAAGAAAAAGAAGGCTTACCATTAGGTATGTTTGTCAAGCATCCCTTTACAGGTGATGATATTCCAATTTGGGTAGGCAATTACGTTCTGATGACGTATGGTGATGGTGCTGTCATGGGCGTTCCTGCCCACGATGAGCGGGACTTTGCCTTTGCTAATAAATACCAATTACCCATTCAGCAAGTAATTGAAAGAAACGATCTGAATCAAGGTCAAGCATTTGATGCCACTGTTTGGCAGGACTGGTATGCCGCCAAAGACCATACCCATATTGTTCATAGTGGTAAATACGATCAGCTCACTGTCAAAGAAGCGTTCAATGCCGTAGCGGCTGATCTGGAAACCCTAGGGGCAGGGGAGAAAAAAACAACTTACCGACTGAGGGATTGGGGCATTTCTAGGCAAAGGTCATGGGGCACACCCATTCCGATTATTCATTGTGCTCGTTGTGGCGAAGTACCTGTTCCTGAGAGTGATTTGCCGGTAATCCTCCCAGAAGACTGTGTACCAGATGGAACAGGTAATCCGCTCAATAAAAGGGCAGATTTTTTACATGTGCCTTGCCCAAAATGCAAACAGCCGGCCCTTCGTGAAACCGATACGATGGATACCTTTGTCGATTCATCCTGGTATTTCATCCGCTATACCAATCCTGATGCACAGCAAATCGTCGATGCGCGGAATGCTTATTGGATGCCAATGGATCAATATATTGGTGGTATTGAACATGCGATTCTGCATTTACTCTATGCACGTTTTTGGATTAAGGTGATGCGCGATTTAGGTCTCATTACGTATGGCGAGCCGTTTAAAAATCTCTTAACGCAAGGGATGGTGTTGAACGAAACTTACTACATTGAACACCTTGATGGTAAAAAAGAATGGGTTAATCCACTGGATGTACATGTTGCGTTTGATGAAAAGGGCCGACCGGTCGCAGCGCGCCTGAAAACCGATAACACACCTGTCACGATCGGTGGCGTGGAGAAAATGTCAAAAAGTAAAAACAATGGCGTTGATCCTCAAACACTGATTGAGCAATATGGTGCCGACACAGCACGATTGAGTACGATGTTTGCCGCACCTCCAGAACAGCAATTGGAATGGTCGGACTCTGGGGTAGAAGGCGCGGCACGTTTTTTAAAACGTGTCTGGAACTTTGCGCTTAGTCAAGATATGCCAAAACCTGAATTACAGGAATTGTCAAAAGCAGATCAACAGTGTCGATTAGAGATTCATCAGATCCTCAAACAAGCTCATTTTGACTACGCACGGACCCAATACAATACTGTTGTGTCTGCTAGCATGAAGATGCTCAACACTTTAGAGCAGAGCAAAATGGTGCAGCCTGCGGTGATGCGAGAGTGTTTAGGAATTTTACTTCGGGTGCTATACCCGATCGTGCCGCATCTTACCTACGCCTTATGGCAAAAGATTGATTATGTATCGGAGTTTGGACCTTTATTGGATGCGCCATGGCCAGAAGTAGATGAGGCGGCATTGGTACAAGACGAGATCAAAATGATGTTGCAGATTAATGGAAAATTAAAGGGCGACTTTTTAGTTCCTGCTGATGCAGACCAAGCTCAGGTGCAAACACTTGCCCGCCAAAGCGAAGTTGCGCAACGGGTTCTAGCAGGACAAGAGCCTAAAAAAGTGATCGTTGTATTAGGTCGTCTTGTAAATATGGTAATTTAAGCCATGTTCAAAAAAAATATGCGTCGCGTGATCTTGCTTGGGTTCACGACCGCTTTGCTAGGCTGTGGTTTTCAATTGCGTCAAGCTGTCGAACTGCCTTATAAAACCATTTACCTTGGTGGCGTGATGACTCAAGATTTACGGCTCTATCTCACACGTTTATTTAAGACGGGCCTTAATTCCACCATGGTCATGCGGCCAGACCAAGCAGAACTTCTCCTCAACATCATTGAAACTCCGAGCAAACAGATTCTGAGTTATGACGCAAGTGGAAATATTACGGGCTATCGACTGATCGAAAAAGTAAATTTCAGTATCAACAATCAAGATGGAGATGAACTCATTTCGCCATCTGATCTATTTTTAACAAGAGATATGGATTTCTCAGTTGGTTCTCCAGCCGCAGGGGAAAATTTGGAGATCTTACTTTTTTCCGATATGCGACAGGATGTTTCTGCACAAATCATGCGTCGTTTAGGCACACTCGGCAAAAAAAAGCCTTTGAAGCCTTGAGTTTGCCATGATCAAGTTTGAGGGGTTTTTGGCACATCTTCAACAAGTAAAAAAGCAACATATACCGCTTGCACCGCTTTATGTGTTGGCAACCGACGAGCCTTTGCTCATGATGGAAGCTAAAGATCTGTTGCGATCAATCGTGAAAGACGCAGGTTTTACGAACAGAGATACCTTGGTTCAGGATGCACAGTTTGATTGGTCAACGCTGTTAGCTGGCAATCAAAATATGTCATTGTTTGGTGATAAAAAACATATCGAACTTACCATGCCAACTGGTAAACCGGGTCGCGACGGAGCGGAAGCGATCAAACAATTGACCAAACAGATAGCTGATCATCTTGGGCAAGAAGCAGATCGCGTGATGAGTTTTTATTTGCCCCGCGTTGATGGTCAAACACAAAAGTCTGCATGGTTTAGTGCACTTGAAGAAGTTGCCATCGTTGTACGGATAGATGAACTCGATCGGACCCAACTTCCGCAATGGATTAAAGAACGATTAAAACGCCAAGACCAAGCCATTGAATCTGGCGAGGCTGGACAGCGGACTCTCAGTTTCATGGTGGATCAGTTTGAAGGAAACCTCATTGCGGCGCATCAAGAAATTCAAAAACTGGGTCTGTTGTACCCGAGAGGAGTCATCACTGAAGAGCAAATTCGAGATGCAGTATTGCATGTGGCGCGTTACGATGTTTTTCAGCTCAGCGACGCATTTTTGAGTGGCGACATGTCACGTATCAACCGCATGCTTGATGGACTCAAAGCAGAAGGCGAGGCCTTGGTTTTAGTTGTTTGGTCATTAGCTGAGGAAATTCGTTTAATCAAGATGCTTAAAGAAGGCGTGTTACAAGGTGGACATTTACCGAGCCTCATGAAAGCCCGTCGAATTTGGGGGAAAAAAGAACAGCTATTACCGCGTACCCTCCAAAAAATGGATTTGCCACGCTTAGAGCGCGCCCTGGACATGATTGCGCAAATTGATAAGCAAGCCAAAGGCATTCCAAGCAAAGATCTGCCTGCAGATCCTTGGGATGGTCTCAGACGAATTGGCGGGTTATTTTGCTTGGGTTAACCCATTGAATCGGCTTTACATGAGGGGATAACTTAAAAATGGAGCAAACGAAAGGTAAATTGAGTCAAAAACGCTTAAATAGTGGAAAATTAGGTATGCAAATTATTTTTGATAAAAATCAGTATGTCTCTATCTGAATCTCCTCTAGAAGAAAACGCGGCGCTGGAAGTGAGCACCATCGTGCAGGCCATCGGAAAAAAAGCCCGGATTGCTTCACGTGCGATGGCAAAAGCCAGTACCGAACAAAAAAATCTCGCCCTCGTATTGATGGCGCAAATGCTGATTGAACAAAAAGAGCATTTGCAACACGTCAATGCTGAAGATGTTGAGCGTGCTAGACGTGCGGGTCAAGACCCTGCCTTTATTGACCGCTTAATGCTTACAGATCAAGTCATCGATTCGATGGCCAAGGGTTTACAACAGATTGTGAGCTTGAAAGACCCGATTGGCCAAGTCACTTCTCCAATCCATCGCCCAACAGGGATTGAAGTGAGCCAAATGCGGGTTCCTTTAGGCGTAGTGGGAATTATTTATGAGTCGCGTCCTAATGTCACGATTGACGCAGCTGCACTTTGTATCAAATCAGGGAATGCGACCATTTTGCGGGGTGGGTCAGAAGCAATTGCATCCAATACCGCATTAGCGCAGATTATCCAGCAAAGCCTTGATAAAGCCGGTTTGCCAAAAGACGGTGTTCAGGTGATTCAAACGACTGATCGAGCCGCTGTTGGGGCGATGATCACCATGACCGATTCAATTGACGT
>Ga0007809_10000933_pt1 | contig 12360 bp, 10 predicted proteins | sample CryBogCBE02Aug07_FD_60383 | JGI IMG/M metagenome (GOLD analysis project Ga0007809, IMG submission 60383) | Freshwater microbial communities from Crystal Bog, Wisconsin, USA - CBE02Aug07 | ecosystem: Environmental > Aquatic > Freshwater > Lake | place: Crystal Bog, Wisconsin, USA | collected...
TAAAAAAGACGGTATTCCTTGGGTTGGCAAGCTAGGACGGGAATTAACTACTGATGAAGGTAAACTCGCCGCAAGATCAGTTGCAATTGATTTGTTAGCAACCTTAGAAAAGCATTTGGGAGATTTAGATTCTGTCCAACGCATTATTAAAGTAAGTAGTTTCGTCAACTGTACACCAGAGTTTACCGAACACCATTTAGTAACCAATGGCTGTTCTGAACTTCTCGTCGAAGTGTTCGGAGACGCAGGCAAACATGCCAGAAGTGCTGTGGGAGTAAATCAGTTACCGATGGGAGTGTGCGTTGAGATTGAACTCATCGCAGAAATTTCGAAACAATAATCAAATATCATTAATGACGATCAGTTCATCCTGAAAAGTTAAGTTCAATCAAACCTAACTTTGTTGAACTGGATGAACTGATTTAGTTAAGCTAAGTTCAACTAACCGATTAGACTGGCTTCAAGACTGCTTCTTTTAACCTCGGCTCGACAAATTGACCTTTTTTGGCTCTTGAAGTCTTATACGTCAACAATGTCTTCATGCTTAATGTTACTGAGCTTGGCTTATTAGCGCGACCTAAACCTTCTATTAACAAGCCTTGTTCATCAAAGCAAATAGCACTTAATAATTGTGCTTTGTCACCTAAATCCATCAAAATAACGCCTTTTCCTCCAGACGGTAATCGTTTCAATTCGGTAAGATCGAAAGTTAGTAATTTCCCGTCGGATGAATAACATGCAACCTGCTTCATCGAATCACGTATCTTGTACAGGGGCAGAATACTATCTGCTGGTAAAAACTTCTCGTTAAGCCCTACAAAGGATTTACCTGCTTTATTTCTGGTAACCATATCAGCAACATTGGCTAAAAACCCATTACCAGATGACATTGCGATAAGAACTAAATCATCTAACTGACCGGCATAAAAAGAGACCATTTGTGTCCCTGAAACCATACTGACCAGTGATGTCATCGGTACACCATCTCCTCTAGCACCGGGCAGATCGGAAACAGCCACGCTGTATACGCGGCCATTACTGCCCATACCTAAGATAAAATCGACCGTTCGACACTCAAACACGGCGTATAAATTATCACCCGCCTTAAATGAAAATTGGAGGGGATCATGTCCGTGACCTAAACGAGATCTTACCCAGCCTTTTTGAGAAACAATCACCGTCACAGGCTCATCTATCACTTTGGTTTGAATAATAGAACGTTTCTCTTCTTGAATTAAGGTTCTTCTGGAGTCGCCAAACATCTTACTATCAGCTTCAATTTCTTTGATGATGCGACGACGCATCACAGAATCATTACCTAATAAATTGGTTAAGTCTTCCTTCTCTTGATTCAACTGACTTAGTTCTTGTTCAATCTTAATTGCTTCAAGTCTTGCTAATTGACGTAATCGAATCTCGAGAATGTCATCCGCTTGGCGCTCAGATAAATTAAAAGCCTCCATCAAATCTTTTTTAGGCTCGTCACTCGCACGAATAATTTGAATGACTTCATCAATATTTAAAAGAATTAATTGACGCCCTTCTAGGATGTGAATACGATCTTCAACCTTCTTTAAGCGAAAGCAGTTCTTCTTGTAACCGTCTGAATCCGGAATTGGGCCCATTCCTGCAGAATGGCCAACAAACCCTTTTGTCTCGGACGACCATCGGTTCCAATCATGACCAAATTAATGGACGCATTCGACTCAAGAGAGGTGTGAGCAAGTAAAAAATTAGCAAATTCATTTACATCAATATTTTTTGATTTAGGTTCAAAAACCAAACGAACAGCAGCATCTTTACTCGACTCATCGCGAACGCCATCAAGTATGGCTAATGCGGCTTGCTTTAAGGAGTTTTGGTCAGCAGATAAAGATTTTTTACCAATTTTTACTTTTGGATTCGTTAGTTCTTCGATTTCTTGAAGCACTTTTTGAGTAGAGGCATTTGGAGGCATTTCTGTAATAACAAGCTTCCATTGTCCACGGGCTAATTCTTCAATGTTCCAACGTGCTCTCATTTTGAGACTGCCACGACCTTGCTTATATATTTCTTGGATTTCTTGAATTGGCGAAATAATTTGTCCACCACCCGGAAAATCAGGCCCAGGAATGATATTTAAAATTTCTTGCTCAGAAATTTTAGGGTTTTTTAAGATTGCTACGCTAGCTGCCGCTACTTCTACTAAATTATGTGAGGGAATTTCTGTTGCCATCCCAACAGCAATTCCGGAAGCACCATTTAACAAAACAAAGGGTAGTCGTGCCGGGAGTAAAGCTGGTTCAGTAAAAGAGCCATCATAGTTTGGAATGAAATCAACTGTACCTTGATCAAGCTCGTCTAATAATAAACTCGAGATTTTCGTGAGTCGAGCTTCTGTATATCGCATTGCTGCGGCACCGTCGCCATCCCTTGAGCCAAAATTACCTTGCCCATCAATAAGGGGGTATCGAAGACTAAAACTTTGTGCCAATCGCACCAATGCATCATAAGCAGATTGATCGCCATGCGGGTGAAACTTACCCAATACATCCCCAACAACCCTTGCACTTTTCACGGGTTTAGAGTCAAACCTTAGACCCATTTCGCTCATTGAGTAAAGAATTCTTCTTTGAACAGGTTTTTGACCATCAGCCAACTCAGGTAATGCACGACCTTTAACTACGCTAATTGCATAATCTAAATATGCTTTTTCAGCAAAATGTCCCAAAACCAAAGAATCATTAGGATCCTCTGGTTGGATATTTGAAAAAAGATCTAATTCATTATTTGCCATAACTTAAATATCCGCCTCTACTTCGTTACCACGTTCCTCTAACCAAGACCTGCGAGCCGATGATTCTGATTTACCCATCAGCATATCCATCAACTTGTTTGTGTCTTCAAGACCTAAGCTACCAGTTAAGATAGGTAGCAATCTTCTAGTATCAGGATTTAATGTGGTCTCCCATAACTGTTCAGGACTCATTTCACCTAAGCCTTTAAACCTTGAAATTTGCCAACTACCAACTTTTAGGCCATCTTTAATTAATTTGTCTTCAATACTTTTTAATTCAGGGTGATCTAAAGCATAAATCTTTTGAGCAGGTTTTTTTCCTCTGGCGGGCGCATCTACTCTAAATAAGGGTGGTCTCGCTACATAAATATGACCACGTTCAACTAATTTGGGGAAGTGTTTATAAAATAGCGTTAATAAAAGAACTTGAATATGAGAGCCGTCAACGTCAGCATCGGACAATATACAAATTTTCCCGTAGCGAAGATTCGTTAAATCAGGATCATCACCAACTCCATGGGGATCAACACCGATTGCCACTGCAATATCATGAACTTCATTATTAGCAAATAATCTATCTTTATCTGCCTCCCAAGTATTGAGAACCTTTCCTCTTAAAGGTAAGATCGCCTGATACTCTTTATTTCGCCCCATCTTGGCAGAGCCACCAGCTGAATCGCCTTCTACTAAAAAGATTTCATTGATGATGATATCTTCACTTTCACAATCGGTTAACTTGCCAGGAAGAACAGCAACGCCAGATGATTTCTTCTTTTCAACTTTTTGACCAGCCTTGGTTCTTGCCTGCGCTTGCTTAATTACTAAATCAGCAAGTTTCTTACCCAAATCAACATGTTCATTTAGCCATAAATCCAGTGCTGATTTTACAAATCCAGAGACCAGACGTACTGCATCTCTAGAATTTAAACGTTCTTTAATTTGACCTTGAAACTGTGGATCCAGAACTTTAGCTGAAAGTACAAATGATGCCCTTGCAAACACATCATCAGGCATTAACTTAACGCCTTTTGGAAGTAAAGCGTGCATTTCAATAAAAGACTTCACTGCATTAAAGAGTCCTTCACGCAAACCACTTTCATGGGTACCACCGGCTGTAGTGGGAATTAAGTTAACATAACTCTCACGCACTGGATTACCGAACTCAGTCCAAGCCACCACCCAAGATGCTCCCTCACCCTGAGCAAAACTTTCTTCACCTATAACATCTGGATGTGCAAAATGCTCACCTTCAAATGGAGGAATAATCGATTCACTATGACCCAGTTGAACCATTGCCTCATCGAGATACCCTCTTAAGCCTTTTTCATAAATCCAGGATTGAGTATCATTGGTTTTTTCGATGGTTAAGTTAACCTTAACACCCGGCAGCAATACGGCTTTTGATCTCAACAAACGCTGTAATTCATTCAATGGAATAATCGCGGAATCAAAGTACTTTGGATCTGGCCAAACACGAACCTTTGTACCGTTTTGTTTACTTCCCTTAATAATCGGATTTGACTGAATGTTTTCGACTAAAAAGCCGTTTTCAAATGCCAAAGTAGAAAAAAACTTTTCTCTACAGACTTGAACTTCGAGACGCTTTGATAATGCATTCGTAACTGAAACACCAACGCCATGAAGCCCACCCGAAAATGCATAAGCACCAGCAGAGCCTTTTTCAAATTTTCCACCAGCGTGGAGCTGGGTAAACACAATTTCAACAACTGGTTTTTTTTCATCTGGGTGCATTCCAACAGGAATACCCCTGCCGAAGTCTTCTACACTGATACTGCCATCAATGTGGATCGTCAATGAAATTTCCTTGCCATGACCTCCTAATGCTTCATCGGAGGCGTTATCAATGACCTCTTGAATAATATGCAAAGGATTATCTTTCCGCGTGTACATCCCTGGTCGTTGTTTTACCGGCTCAAGGCCTTTTAACACTTTGATGGATGATTCGCTGTAATTTTCTTTATTTGTTGCCATGGAAATAACTAAGGTAGCTTGCCGTATTTGAATGATTGAATTTCAAGATGATATTCTAAATGGATAACCATCTTATCAATATTCAAAACGAATTATCACCATTTATCTTTACAAAATCAGACTTTTTTAAACTAAGCTATTGATCTAAAGAGGAAATAATTTTTTTAACTTAATTGAAAATTAAATATTTTCAGCATTCATTGTAAAATCAAGTTACCTCGCCGTAGTTCAATGGATAGAACGTATGCCTCCTAAGCGTAAGATACAGGTTCGATTCCTGTCGGCGGGACCAAATTTTAAAATAATTTCCAAGAAAAAATCGGCTCTTCACCATATATGATGAAGAGCCAAAAAATCATTCACTTTTTTACGCATAAATTATTTTTTTATCATTGTCAATCTTTTATGTTTTTTTTAGAAGAGAAACTTATCCACAAGTTTTGTGGATAAGTAGCATAAAATAGTCAAAATCATTAGATATGGTAGGACATGGGCTGACTTGCACAATTTTTAAGCACAGTCGATTCCCTCTAATGGGGGTAGGGAAAATCCCAATTCAATTAAAAGTATTGTGAAAATGAATCAGAAAATAGTTTAATCATTAAATCGACTGCGAGTCGAGCCGTCATAACCGAATTTTTAGTATTACATTTCCCCCTAAAGTGGGCATTGAAAAAATAAATAATTTTTTAAAGAAATCTGTATGGACAATAAGATATGAAATTAAATTATGTAATTTCTGAATCGACTCAATCAGCCCTGATGGAAATCATTGAAACTGCTTATCGTTCAATCCCTAATAATTTCCCCCCTGTCTTCTACAACAATCAAGTAATAGGATGCATCTCTCCAACGTGCTTAATGTATATTCAGGAATTGTTAGACCAAGATCAAAATGAGTTTTTCTTGATACAGGTAACAAAAGATGCACTTATATTATCCAATGCCTCTTCCCATGATTTAAGTTTAGAGCTGAAAATTCTTGCTGAATTTTTACGTACAAAAAAAGTTTTTTCACACTGGCGTAATGAAAATTTTTCATTCTTAAGAGAAGATTCTCATGAGGCATTTCAATTGGAGCGAGCTGCTTTTAGAGGCTTCGGATTGATGAGTCATGCTGTTCATATCAATGGCTATACTGAAAATGGTCTACTTTGGTTAGCAACAAGAAGCGATAATAAAAAGGTAGATCCAGGATTGATGGATAACATGACTGCTGGTGGGATTAGCGCCCAAGAAACTATTCAAACTTGTGCTATTCGAGAACTTTGGGAAGAAGCAGGTGTGACTTCGTATCATCTAAAAAATCTTTATCCTATTGGATCGATCGAAATCAGAAGACCATTACCACCAAATGAAGTCCATCATGAAAAATTATTTACTTTTGACTTGATTGTCGAAGATGACTGGACTCCAAGCAACAATGATGGCGAAGTCCATCATTTTCAAAAATGTACTTTAGAAGAAATTGTGAATCTAATATTTGAAGAAAAGATGACTCAAGATGCTGCTGTCGTTACAGCAGACTTCATCTTGAGACACTTGAAAAAAGAAACGCTTTTTTAAAACTTAGAAACTGAATCCATAACCAATTAAAGCCATTTTTGAATCGTAGCTATAGTTGAGGTTATGAGTTGCAGTAGCGCCGTTGATATATGTTGTTGGATATGAAGTTTGATCTCCATATACTGAATAATTTACTTCACCAAAAACATACATATTTGGATCAAGTGCATATTTGTATCCTGCACCAAAGGTGTAACCTTTGAAATTAATCGTATCACCTAATAATTCAGCCCTAGAGGATGATAAGCCGAACTTAGCATAAGCAAGACCATCGTTACCAACCACATAACCCGGTGTTAAAAAGAAATCATAAGAGTTCTTTTTGACATAACCACCGATAATTGCTGTGGTATTTCCAGTACTGATAGTTGCATCCTGTTTTGGCACTGCAATCATGACGTTGTATTCAAAACCAAGACCTAAACGAATTTTCGGATCAATAACATAGTTGTAACCAACTGCAATAGACTCATTGAAATTATAAGCTTTACCAATGTTGTAATTGCCATAGACAGTACCAACATTGCCAGTTGAAGAACCTGTTGCAGATGGGGAGGCTCCATCATATCCAATTCCAATTTGACCGAATAGGCCCGAAAAAGGTAACTTTTGAGCATATAAATTGGCAGATATGGTTAGAAGACAAATAAGAGCTAATTTAGCGGAGGTCTTTTTCATGAAATGATTTTAAAGTTTAAAAGAATAGTAAAAATTCGGAATTTATTTTAATTCATATTACTACAAATATTCTCTCAAGTTAATGAATTTATTGAAACATTCTTCAACAATTGGAGCAATTTATGGATCTCTTCGGCAAGTTTGGAGAATACACAATATCGATTAGCAGTAAATCCTCTTCAAAATGCATTTTCGACTAACTTCAATTTATAAATTGGTAGGAATTTGCCTGGAGACTCTTATTACCGTAGATGGATTGTACGGTTTAAGCAAAGAGAAGATCTTTTCAAGCACCATCAACTTGTATTCCCCTTTCTTTTACTAACTTCTTCCATTTATTTAAATCTTTATCGATATAAGTTGTAAATTGTTGGGGAGTCATTGGCATTAGAGTAAGGGTCTCTGCTTCAAACCTTGCAACGATTTGAGGTTCCTTAAGAATTCGATTAATTTGACTATTTAAGTTATTCACGATTTCAACTGGTAAACCTGCAGGACCTGATATCCCATACCATTGCAGGCTTGAAAATTCAGACATACCAATTTCTGTAAAAGTTGGTACATTAGGGATTTGAGGCATTCGAGATTGAGATGAAACGGCAAAAGGTTTTAAACGACTACCTTTAATAAACTGTAAAGCAGCTATCAGGCCGGGAAAAGCAACATCAACTCTACCGGCCATGACATCCACCATAGCAGGACCAATCCCTCGATAAGGAGCATGTAAAAAAGGAATACCAGTTGCTACACTCAGCTCTTCAACCAGAAGATGTGAGGAAGTACCTGGACCAGCTGAGCCATAACTGATTGGCCTTCCTCTTTTTTTGAACTCCACCAATAAAGCCTCTAAAGAGTCAAATTTACTAAACTCTGGTCCGACTACTAGAACATTTGGGGACCCACCCACCATTGCTATGTGGGTGAAATCTTTCATTGAGTCGTAGGGAAGATTTCTAATTGCCGGGTTAGTACCATGGGTACTAATATTAACTACCATGAATGTCTGACCGTCTGGAGTGGCTCTAGAAGTTGCAAGACTTGCAATTGTGCCCCCACCCCCTCCAATATTCTCTGAAATAAAAGAAGTTCCAGTGGCTTGGGAGAGCCTATCTGCCATAGTTCGAGCAATTAAGTCCAAGCCACCGCCAGGTTGTGCAGGAACAATCATCTTAATTGGCTTTGTGCTAGGCCATGCATCCTTAGCAAGTAATTTCTCACTGGTAAAGAATGAAGAACCCAAAGAAGCAATCACAAATCGCAATAGAGTTCTTCTATTCTCAGAAATACGTGGCATCTTATCTCCCAAGTGCTTCAATATTTATTAAGCTAATACTTCTCCATGAACTCCGGCAGCTAAAGTTTCAGCTTCCCAACGTTTCATAGGCACCACTTCAGCTACTGGTCCGCCTGGTGATCTAAACTTCACCGGCAAATGGCCAGGCTCAGTTAGGATTTCTCCACCACTGTCTTTAACCCCTTGAATAAAAGCATCTAAATCTTCAACTTCCATACCAATATGATGAATACAAGGAGCTGGACCAGCAAAATTTGCCTCATCAGCATCATCAGATTCATAATGAATCAAGGTTAAGTCCATATATCCATCGGTCATATGGCAAGAAATATGGTCGCCATGCTTGCCTTTACGCAATACAGTATTTACATGTTTGTAACCAAATACCGTTTCATGGAATTTTTTTGATTCTTCAATGTTAATGACTCGCATTGCAATGTGTTTGATTAAATTTGGCATCGTTTTTTCCTTATAAAAGAGTTAATAATATTTAATCATATTAATCATATATATGATTAATATGATGTCAAGAACTATTTTCAATTAAAATTACAAATAAACCACCTTTTTAAAGGAACGTTTTGATGATTAAACGCGGCAGTTTAGATCAACCCCTATACAACACAGTGAGAAGCCTCATTCTGATTAAACTCAGAAATGGCGAATGGAAGCCGGGAGATAAAATTCCGACAGAGCCTGAGTTAGCGAAACTATTTTCTGTCAGTGTTGGAACAGTTCGAAAAGCGGTTGAAGATCTTGTTTCTGAACAAGTACTAATCAGACGAGCCAGGATCGGAACCACCGTTTCTACACATGAAAAACATAACCAATTTAGTACTTTCTTTAACTTTTTTAATCGTTCGAATAGCGAAATGCTTGTAGAACCCAAATTGCTTTCCTTTAAGAAGGTATTGGCAAATAAAGAGATTGGAACAGCATTAGGTGTTAAGGGTGGTGAGGGATTGTTTGTAATTGACAACCTTAGACTCATTGAAGGCAAAGCTGTCATGTTTGATCGTATTTGGTTGCCTCAAAAGAAATTTACGAAGCTCACTGAAAATGGCTTTACAAATAGAAAAGGTTCCATTTATTCACTCTATCAATCACAATTTATGATGACTATTGTAAGGATCAATGAACAAGTCGAAGCGATTCAAGCTCCTGAGTTTGTGAGATTAGAATTAGGTCTAAAAAAATCAGATCCAGTTTTGAAAATTAGCCGTTATGCATACACTTACGGCGATGAAGTTGTTGAATTTCGAAATCGATACGTTAATACATCGATTTGTCTCTATCAAAATGAAATTGGGCTTAGAGAATAATTCAAAGACTGAGTTATAAGCTAAAAAGAGTTAGCTTTGGATAGACAAAATGAATAAATGAATCCTGTTTGATTAATGCTCGTCCACCGGTTATAGTTGAAGAGCCGAAACATAGAATTGCAAATAAAAAAACCACTTTTAGAAAAGTGGTCTCTTTACAATAAAAATCTGGCTCCCCGACCTGGACTCGAACCAGGGACCTGCGGATTAACAGTCCGTCGCTCTACCGACTGAGCTATCAGGGAACAGTTGAGTATTATAGCTTTATTTTTAATAGGATTGCAAATAAATAATCAAAATGTATCAATATATTTTTAAAACTTGGGAAGAAGCCCATCTACTAGCCTACCCAATCAGATATCAAGTTTTCGTTATTGAACAAAATATTCCTGTTGATTTAGAAATTGATGAGCATGATCCCGCTGCTCAACATTTGATCCTTCTATTAAATCAAACGCCAATTGGTACAGCCAGAATTTTCAAAGCAAATAAAAGTGAAGATGAGCATTTTAAGATTGGTAGGCTTGCAATCTTAAAGGAACACCGTCGTCAAGGATTGGGGTCAAAAATGATGGGGGGATTATTGAATTATGCAGAAAAACTTCAAGCCAAGAAAATTACACTGCATGCACAGCTTGATGCTTTGAGATTTTATGAAACGTTTGGATTTATTGCTGAAGGTCAAGACTTTGATGAGGGAGGCATCTTACACAAAAAATGTATCAAATTAATCAGTAAAACAAATTAAAATTTCATAAATAAGATTGCGGAACAACTGAAATTGCCAAATTCTATTGAAAATTCATTAAACTAACATCACTTTTTATTGTTTATATTGTAGAATAACCCTAACAATTTAAAGCTTTGAATTCAAATATCCCAATAAAACATATAAAGTGATAATTTAATTTATAAGAAATTGAGCTTTTTTGGTCTTCTATGTCCAATTCGAGCAATTTCTTAAGGCTTTTGACTTAATTTTCATGTAAATTAGTGCATTAGTGTTTAAATTTATTTAACTTTTTTCATCAATGGAAGATTGCAATGTTTAGTCCAAAAAAAATTGATTATCGTATTACACGTCAAAGCTCACGTCTTTGGAGAAGCCTTTTAACAGCCTTCGCGAATGAATTTGCAAGCAATCCAAATGCCGGCAATATTAATGAAACGATGTATAAAATTGGTTATCGTTTTGCAACCCAGTCTGCACTTCCAACTTGTAATTCACTAGATGAATTCAAAACAGCGATGAATTCAGTTTGGCAAGATCTGGATTGGGGTTGGGTCGATTTAGAAGAAACTCCTTCTTCACTGCGAATTATTCATCATCAATCAACGAATGCATCTTTAATTAATGATGTATTTGGTGATCAAACTAAAGCTTGGGGACCAACAATTTTGGAAGGTGCTTACCAAAAATGGTTGTCTGCAATGGGGGCTGGCACATCGTTGAAAGTAACCCAATCAGATCCAACTGATGAGTTTGGCACAACTGAATATCAACTTAAAGCGTAAATTATTGGCAATAAAGAACTAATGGCTCTTCATTGAGCCATTTTTTTTGTGAGTATTTCATTACGCACCCTAGTTTAATGACAATTCAATCTTGTTTTGATTCTATAAATAAGATTTAATGAAATCTTTATTTCTTCATTTATCTCACTCATATGTTGCAACATTTTATTTACTAATTTAAATGGTCAATTACTCCACCATAAAAGAAAATAAGCTTTTAATAAAGATTGGGGTTTTGACTGCCCTATTTTTTGTATTTATGGGTAGCACTATCTCTTTACTTTCCTATGAAAGTAATATTAAAACTTGGCAGAGTGAGTTGGATAGTTTTACCCTCGTAAATAGTGAACACGCTAGTCAAATTTTGCAAAATGGCAACCGGGTTTTAGAAAACTTAATAGATGTCCTCGAAGTATCAAAAATAGAGAATGAAAGACAGTACCTTCAATTTGCAGCAAACTATAAACAGTTCAGTCTTTTAAAAGAAAAAACTCTTTCTAATGCCATTATTGACGTAGCTACATTCGTAGACAGTCAGGGTAATGTGATTAATTTTTCTAGGGCTTATCCTCCACCAAAAATTAATTTATCGGACCGAGATTACTTTGTTTATTTAAAAAACAATAATGATCTGAATATTTTTTATAGTGCCCCTGTTCAGAATCGAGGAACTGGTAATTGGGTTTTTTATCAAGTAAAACGAATCAATGATAAAAATGATCAATTTTTGGGAGTTGTTTTAGTTGGTATTTCTTCGAAGGTGTTTTCGGAATACTATGAGATTTTAGCTAACAACTTCAATTCTAAAATTGCTTTTGGTCTATATAAAAGCGACCACAAGTTAATGACACGATATCCATTTAGAGAAAATTTGATTGGAAAAGCCAATCTTGAGGGAGGAGCTAAACAGATTTTAGACCTAGGAATACCATTTGGTAACATGATTGTAAAAAGTCCAAGGTTTACTGAGAATAATGCTATCGAAGAAAGGTTCGTTGGTGTAAGAAAATTAGAAAAGTTTCCCTTTTATGTAACGGTTACAGCTAGTAAAGATATTTATTTAAAATCTTGGGTTAATTCCTTATGGTGGATTTGGGGATTAACAGGGAGTGGTGTCATTCTTGTTGGATTAGCTGTGGTACAAATTTCAAAAGCACAAAAAAATCTTCAAGAAGAGTTAATTACCAGGAAAGCGATTGAAAAAGAACTTTTCAAAG
>Ga0007809_10000936_pt1 | contig 12335 bp, 22 predicted proteins | sample CryBogCBE02Aug07_FD_60383 | JGI IMG/M metagenome (GOLD analysis project Ga0007809, IMG submission 60383) | Freshwater microbial communities from Crystal Bog, Wisconsin, USA - CBE02Aug07 | ecosystem: Environmental > Aquatic > Freshwater > Lake | place: Crystal Bog, Wisconsin, USA | collected...
TACTTATTTATAGTAGTTGTTTGTAGGCATAAATAGTTTAGTAGATGACTTAAATTATCCTGTGTATGTTTTAGGTTTATAATTTGAAGCCATTCAAAGTCCTAGTTATGATAAGTGTTATATTGCCATTAGTATAACGATCCGTACTTTATGTCATCTACCTTTCTATTATAATGACGACACTCCCTAAACTAAAACCTAGGCTATAGTTGTAGTCTAGGTTTTTTATATATGTACATCTTTGTCGTAATTGGCTCTACAAATCTCAATCCACACTTCGCCATCAACTAATTTACTTGCGATTTCTAATTCGCGTTTTCTTACCCAATTATCACCATACAAAAACGTAAACAATTCCCTGTTATCCCAAAAAATATATAATTTTCTGGTAACATCTATAGTATCACTTATTTTGTTGATTTTCATATTTTTTATTTAGTAAAATGCTCAACAGTTACACCAAATTATTTTACATTCAAATTTGGTGTCAATGACCTTACTTAAACTTACAATATAGTCTTGCCACACATCGTCAGGCATTGCTTTTAATTTTTTAGGTATAGCCTTCATAGTAGCCCAACATATAAGTTCTTTGCCATCATTTGAATCAAAATAATAAAAAATCTTAGCATCATGATTTTTATGACATGCGTGTAACTCAGAATAATATGTACCATTTTTGTCTAATGGTATTCTATCCTGTAAATTAAATTTCATAAACTCTCCAAAACATATTGAGCGACATTGCTCATGTGTCTATATTATAAAATATGATCCAAAATGTCAAGCATTTTTATTAAATTAATTCAAAAAAATTGTATAACTTTTGTACAGTACACATATAATTGCTAAAAACAATAACTTATAGGTGTCAAAATTTTGACATTACATAACATAACAAAAAAACATTTGACAACGTACTTATTTTATGTATAATAGATATTGAAATTTTGTGTCATTTTATATACTTTTTTGACAACAAAGATAAATAGATTTATAACATACACAGCATAATGGAGGTATAAGTTATGGCAAATTTATTAAAAGAGCAAAGTGCGACATTAACCGATATTGAAATACAATATCTTGATAGATTATTAGCGCGTGAAGATGTATTTGATGAACATACATTTCACTTAACTATATGTAGAAATTTCCCAACTTGGCGAGCAGAAGCATTGTTAAGTGATACAGTTTATACATATTCATTTAACAATAGTCGTGCTTATAAACAATATTTAAACAGTTTTGGTTTATAATATGAACACATATGATTATACAGAGGCAATGAGTGCGTTACATAGCGCATTCTTAGATAACAATTTAACTAATGATTTTTGGGAATTAGTTAACTGTTTAGATAACAAACTAGTTTGTCATTTCAATGAACAACTAATGTATTATAGATGCTTAGAAGGTAAAGACTTTATTACTATTCAAGGTATCAATAATTGGTACAGAACCAATAAAAAAATCACAGCAAAACAAAAACAATTAAGTGTAATCGCACAGTTACAGTTTTGGAACATTCTAGAAACATATAATTAGGGAGAAATATATGAAAAGTAAACAAGAGATCGATAATTTTATTAATTCCAATTCGAATTCGAAATTGAATGGGAATGTGAATGGGAATATGAATAGATTTCGTTCCTACCAAGGAAGCGAAAATTGCTGGGCTCCGCCCAGACTTAATCCCTCAGGGCCTACGGCCATTACTGAGGAGAAACCAGAGAGAAAAAGTGTTTTTGATGGTTTTGGAGATATAATAGAGACCTTACAAAAGGAAACATATGGCTATGTACGATTAAATCGTGACGCAATATACACACATATACATGTACAAGTAAATGGCATACGTGATGAAGGTAAAATTCAACGAGCCAAAATATATTATAGTTTAAGACGAGATACAGACGACAAGTTCACTACATTTTTGGCAAGTAGTCTTACCAGTAGCAAATATGAACTAAACAGAGGTATAAAGAAAAAACGCGATACTGTACAAAATTTAGTACAAACATTATTTGAAAGACAACCAAATAGTCTTATAGGTCGTTTACATTACAAAGCACCAAAAAGTATTAAAACTTCAAATTTTCATCGTAAACTATTAACTAGTAGTGTTTGTAGTTTATATTTGAGTGATGATATTTGGTATACAGATTTGTTATTAATGGGTGAAATAATCACAATACCATTAATTACTCCCACAAATAGTAAACAAGCAAAATACTATAATTTGGTAGGTGTATACAACACAGAAATGTCTGAGTTTAATGATGATGAAGAATTTGAATAAATATATTATAATAAGGAAAAATACATGTGTATAGTTGTAGCCAAATACTTTTATGACATCGGCTGGGTAGGTGTTAAAAATCGTGATAGAAATTACATTCCCGAAATTGAATTTAAATTTAGCAAAGTAAATGGTAATGATAGATTATTGTTTGTTGATACCATGACTGGTTATATGGAAGGCATGAACATACATGGTGTGGGAATACTTGGCACAAGTCTAATGGTATTAGATGACGAAACAGCAATGGACGAAAGAAATACCAGTGCTAAAGGCGACGGCGAACGCATTAAAGCCGCACTAGCAGAAAAAACAGCAGAAAAGGCAGCACAAGCAGTTGTTGATGAAGAATTAACAGGTTGTACAATATTATTTGATCAAGAAACTTGCTATTTGGTAGAAGGCAGTTTACAAGATGGCAAATACATATATGATATGGGCGAAATCAAACAAAGTCAAACTGTAGCAAGAACCAATCATGGTATTTGGCTAGACTGGGCAGGCTATCAATATGGTGTTGATAAAGCACAAGATTTAAGTCGTGAAAGCAGTGAAGCAAGATTAAAGCAAGCACAACTAGTTGTTAAAAATGCCAAAACACCACAAGATTTGATTGATGGTTTATGTGCTCAACCAAATAAAAACACACAAATGAACGCATTGCGTACAACTACAGATAGAAAGAAAATGCGTACTACAGCGCAAGAAATGATTATACCAATTGAAAATACATTTTATTTAAGACCAGTACAAAGTAAGTTAGAATTTGACTTTTGGAAATTGAATCAAGAAGAACCTGATATGTGGATAGAAATACTTAGCAATCGTAGTTTAAGTCATCCACCTGAAACTGGCATGGATTAATCCTGATCGAAATCTTCTACGTAACTAGTTTTACTTAGTTCTATTAAACAATCAGCAATAATCTTAAGTTCGACCTTAATATCATATAAGCCAACATCAATGGTTTTGGTTAATTTCTCAATTGCCAATAATAAATTTTGTTCACTGTTGTTCATAATCTTATTTATTAAAAAATACCCCTTATATACACTTTTTTCTTTAACGTAGATAAATATTATACACAGGAGAAACAAATGAAAAACATATATTATGATTTAAAAGTAACTAATGCTAACACACAATATATAAGTATGGAAAAAGACGATCTATACTATATTCAAGATTTTTGTATTAAAGTATTATGTTATATGAACGAATTACATACATATCCACATCCTGATATTAAAACTTTTTTAAAAACATACTTTACCAAACGTAATAAATTTTTACCAAAATGTAGATATGGACAAAACAGTCCACAGACATTTTTAGCAGGTATAGTTAATAATACATTATATGGTACTCAACGAAACTTAACTGTACATGTATTACCAGGAATAGAAATCATTAGCAAAGACTTAAACATTATTAAAGACGCATTAAACGAAATACCAAACTTGCCAAAATTAGAACTAGAACAAATACAATTTTTAAAAGGAAACAATCCCTTCGAATATGATAGATTTAACAAATGAAAACATCAAACATATAATTTATGTATATAAAAATAAGAAATTTGTAGTACACAGTGTAAAATGTTATTACTGTAAAAGTTTGTGGACTAAAAATCATATAGACAAATGTAAAGTAATAAATAGATTATTAGAGAAACAAAAAACAACTGAAACAAGAGGAAGAAAATCAAGGTATGAATCGGTACATATTACAAAAAGCCCCTGATGGCCAAATTTGGGTTCCAATACAAGCATTAATGGAAGACATTAAAGAAAACTGTCATAAGTTAGAAAACAATGTTGATAAAGAAACATTTGACAGCATGAGTGAAAAAGATCAAGAAATCTTTATGTTAAAAATTAAAGGCTTAGACACAATCTATAGTTTTTTGGGTAGTTTACTTATGGAATACGCATTACAAAATGCTAGTAACGAAACTAAAGAACTACACAATATAAACAAAGCAATTGCTAAAGCAACAGGAAGTTTACACTAATGAGCAAAGACACTGATTTAATGAAACAATTTAACAGTTTAAAACCTGTACAAAACAAACCATTAGAACACAAGTTTAAAACACTTGTAGATAGACCAGATACCTCACAAATCAAAAACTTTGATAGAATGGTAGTTGAATTAAGCAAGTACATGACAAGTTTTGAAATTGACGCATGTATTGACTTTATGGATACTATTAGCAATAGTAAATGGGATGTAAACCCAAGTGTAGAAGATTGTAAAACACAATTAAGTATTATGTTTGGCAGCGAACGAGTAAAAGAATTAATTGTTAAGTGGAGCGAAGAAAATCAAAAACTATGTAGTGTATTTGGTAGATTACGCTATAGAAACAAAAAAGACTCCACAGATAAAACAATATATGATGGATTAGACCCCTGGGATAATCCAGAAGATTGGGAAAAGATTTATATTTAATTAAGGATTTTTATGATAAAGGAAATAATTAACACAATTAAACTTAAACATCCAAAAGTTTATTTTATGTTGGAACATTATTTACCTGATATGATTGTTTGGTATTTGTTAGGAGTATTAACATGTTATTTGATAAAATAAAAAATAAAGTATACGGTTATTATCAATTATGGTTACAAGAGCATAGAAAATATGATCTTTATGCTTTAAGATTTTATATACCAGACATGATTGTCTTTTTAGTATTAGGAGTTATATTATGTCAGATGTTCAAATAGTAACATTGGATAACAATGAAACGGAAAAACTATCAAAAAAACCAAAAATCTCCAGTCGTGGAGGTTATAGAGCAAATAGTGGTCGACCAAAAGGTAGCACTAACAAAATTAGTCCCAGCGATTTATTAAAAGATTTTAGAAAACAAAGTGGCATGAAATTCCACGAATTTATTAACCAACAAATATTATTAGCATATAATAATGGTGATCATGAATTGGTTAGCAAATATTTGTTGGGATTAGGCAAATACATTATACAAGATGTCAAAGAACTTGATATTACCAGCAATGGTCATACTGTGGGAACTAGTTTTACATTTCCTACCATAGAATTAGATGACTGGCAAGATCAATAATGTTAACATACCATTATATGGTAAACAAGGTATACTATTGCGTGATTGGTTAAATTCCGACAAGCATTGTATTAATGTTGTACCTGTTGGTAGTGGTAAAACCTTTTTAGCAAGTATAGCATTACCACTTTTTGCTAATGATAAAAAATATCATAAAGGCAAAGATATCATTTATAGTGCGCCAACAGGAGCAATGATAAAAAGCCTTATATGGGAACCACTGAAAAAAAGTTGTATAGAATATTATGGATTAATAGATGGCAAAGACATTAACAACAGTGAACTTACAATACGATTTCCTAATGGAATCTATATACGGTGTAAAAGTGCCGAACAACGAGAAAACCTACGAGGCCTCAATGTTGGTGTCTGGGTCGCAGACGAAGCCAGTTTATATACTCAGGACACACTTCAAGAAATTACCAATCGACTTAGACCAAAGGTTGGAGAACCCAGTACTGTTGGACGATTAATAGTGATTAGTACACCTAACGGTAAAGGTCCATTATACGATTTATTTGTATTAGCAAAAGAAAATCCCAGCAAATACATTGTAAGACATTATAACTACCTTGAAATGCGTAGTGGTAATAAAGAGTTTATTGAAGAACAAAAACGCATTATTAGTCCATTAAAATTCGCACAAGATTATATGTGCCAATGGGAAAGCGTTGTTGACATGTTTTACTATACATTTGATAGTACTAAACATACTGGCGAGGTATTTGACAATCAGGGTGATTTATATAGTTTTCATGACTTTAACAAACGTGTAATGACAGCAGTTGTAGCAAAGGTAACTAAACCTGGTAGTAGAGATGGTAAAATCGAGGTGTTAAAAAGTTATGCTATTCCGAATTGTTCCACAGACGGTATCGCCCGAGCAATTAGAGAGGATTTTCCACGCAGAAACATCTTCAGCATTATTGACGTTAGTGGTAATCAGATTAATAGAGATACTACTAGCCCTTTTGGTGTTACTGACCGTGTTATATTAGAAAAATATGGTTTTCAAATTGTAGGAACAAGACGCAGCAATCCATTGATTGTAGATACAGATAACACAGCCAATTCTTTTATTGCCAGAGGTGGATTAGTTGTACAACCCAATGATAAAAAGTTAATCGAAGCATTAACCACATATCATTATGAAGATAGTACTAGACGTAATCTTGTAAAATACACTGAACAACGTTACGCACATATTGACGGACTTGGTGACTGTATACGATATGGAATATATTACCTATTCCCTATTAATCATGATGAAGGTATAAGTTTTCCAGAAACGTTAATGAGTGATAGTAGAACAAAACAAATGAATATGCCGGGCCTTGATTATAAACCAGCAAGTCCATTATATCCTGGTGGACCTACATGGCAAGAAATTATGGACGGCGAAACTGTTGATGATAGTTATATGACATGGGAATAATATGAAAAAAAGAGATTTAGGTGAAAGATTAAAAAGACGATTGTATGTTAATCCAAACAATGGATGCCATGAATTTCAAGGTAGTCGTAATAATATAGGCTATGGTTTTATTCGTGGTGAAAAAGGCATGGTTACCGCGCATAGAGCAGCATGGATGTTAAAGTATGGCAGTATACCAAAGGATAAAGTTGTTATACATAAATGTAGCAATTATATTTGCTGTAATACAGATCATATGAAATTAGGCACACGAAAAGAAGCCACACAACAAATGATGGAAAATGGTCGTGCGAAGTTTGGTAGGTATATAATTAAAACCTGCGAACATTGTAATAATCAATTTAGCCCAAGTATGTTTATGCGTTGGCATGGTGCCAATTGTAAGCATAACACTAGCATAAATAGTTTAATAATGGAAAATAATATGGAAACATCAAATGTCTAGCAATAAAGAATTATTAGCAAAAAATCCTATATATTCCGCAACATATCAACAAATGATGGGCTATCAATATGCTTATCTTGGCGGTTATATATTCAAACAATATGTTCGCAAAAAGCGTCCCAGTGAAGATGCTCAATTATGGAATGACCTAGTACAAAACACTGTGGCATTGCCAATTTGCCGTTATATTATTGATAGCATTAATGATGTATTATTTGAACCTGGCGTAAAACGCATTATTAAATTTGCCACACCAAGTGGACAATTTATTGAACCTAAAAACTGTGAATGGGCAGATTTATTTTTAAACGATGCTGATTTAAATTATCGTAGCATGACAAGTTTCATGGAACAAGTTGCTGACTTAACAAGTATATTTGGTCATTGCTATGTTGCTGTTGACATGCCTAAAATGGAAGAAGGCAATTTAGGTCGACCATATGTTTGCGCAATTAGTCCTGTTGATGTATGGGACTGGCATTTTATGTATTATGGTGGCAAACCAATATTAAGTTATGTAAAAGTCAAAGAACATGAAGATGAACAATATTTTTATATTAAATGTTATTATCTAGGTGACGACAAAAATCCAAGTCATTGGGAAAGTTATAGAGTAACCAAACAAAACAATAGTAAACTTGATAGTCCTGCCGAACAATTAGGTCAAGGTAATTTTCCTGCTGGAATGAGCATACCAATTTTTATTAGTTATGGTCGCAGAGATCCAAGAGTAATTGATTTAGGTGTTAGCGATATTGACGCAGCAACAGACGCGCAAAGAGAAGTTTATAAACTAGAATGCGAAGCCTATACAGCATTACAATTTGCTAGAACATTAATTCGTGCTGATAAAGGTGTTAATATTCCTGTACACGCAGGCGCCATTGTTAGAGCATTGAAAGATCAGGTTGAAACACTTAAAGTTGATGTTAGCGATGTTGAACAAATTATTAAAAAACAAAGTGACATCATTAGCCAAATTGAAGGTTTAACTGGTTTAGGTGGACTACGCAAAGACACACAACAAGTTGCCAGTGGGATAAGCATTATTGAAGAAAGACGCCAATTACATAGAATTGCTAAAAGTAAAGCAAGATTAATGGAAGTCACAGAAGGTTTAATTATGACCTACGCAGCACGATTTATGGGTATGCGTTGGGCAGGTTTAATCAATTACAATACCGACTACGAAAGTTATGATACACAATACCGTATGGCACTAATTCAAAATGCTGTTAATACAGTTGGTGATGATCCTATTATTAAAGCATTGGTAACCAAAGAAATTATTGGTATGCTTGCTAGTGATACTGATAGTCAAGAATTTGAACAAGCATATGTTAACACATTGCCAGATAGTCCAGTAAAACAATTATTAGATGAAGAGGAAATTGAAAGTCTCAACACTGATGCAGGTGGATTACCATTATTACCAAAAGAACCTGAAATTGATGATGATCCAATGGCTAAAGTTGCCGATAATATGAATCAAGGTAGCGCACCAGGTAAAGCAAGCACACAAAACGCAAGTTTACTAGGTGGACCAGGTACTCCAACAACACCAATGGGCCCAAGTTATTATCCACAACAAGCAGTAGCAGTTCAAATTACAGGATTAAACACTGGAAGATAATATGAGTGATACTAAAAAACCAATAGAAGAAATTTATAAAATACAAAAAGTATTAGCAAAAGCAAGAGGAATCAAATTGCCTGAGTATAATGTATGGTTAGAAAATAGTCAGGCTTATTATGATAATTGGGATGCTAAAGCATTAGAAACGCTTTTAATTCCCGACTAAGGATGAATAAATAAGTAATACGATGATTACGAACAATCAAAAGGAAAGACATGGATAAAGTTATCGTTGGCAACGACAGCCTGGCAAGCAACCAGCCAGTTCAAACTGAACAAGATGGAGCAACGCAACCAATCAACGCAGGTGCTATTCGCAAAAGCACAACAAGTTCAATATTAAATGCCCTTAGCAATGCTAGTGGTACTAATTTTGAAAGTGTGGAAAGCGCATTAAGTTACATTGCTAGATTGAGCGCAAACACAACCAACGTTGGCAACGCACAGCCAGTGGCACAACCTGAAGTTAGACAGCAACAAAGTAATGGCCGAGTAACTACTAACGACTTAGCAGATCAATTTATGAGGTTACAACAAGATTTACAACAAAAGGATCAAGCCTTGCGTGTAAAAGAACTTGATAGTGAGATCATGAAGTCTATGGGTGACAAGTTTGATACAGATTTAACTGATTATGCTTTACAAAAGGTAAAGAGTAATATCCAGTTCAACAATGATGGAACTTATGTCATAGTTAACAGTAAAGGTCAAGAACGTTATGGCAATGATGGTAACCCACTTACAATTCAGGGCTTAGTAAATGAGATAGCGCAGGGTAATCCTAAACTACTCAAACAGAGTAATCTAAGTTCTGGATCAGGATTAAAACCAGGAAATGGTATGTTTGCTGGAGCACCTAATGATAGTATTCCAGATTATAGCAAAGATCCCGCAGCATTTAATGCTTGGGCAGTACGCAATGGTCTAGGAAGAAATGTAGGTCTCAAGGCTACAACAGTCACAGCAACAGCCAACTTCACTGGTCAAAAAATACTCTAAAATTTGCCAATGATAAGGAGAATATAACATGGCTTATGTATTAGGCGGGAGCGATGGAGAACAATACGGTTTTACATTCGCAATCGCAAATTTCGCACTTCGTGCCATGCACGAGAGTTTGGGTTTAGTTAATATGACTAATGTAGTTACCCCTACACAAGGTAATCAATTCTTAGTACCTAACTTCGCACCAATCACATACCAAGATTTCAACCCAGCAGCAAGTCCTGCTACTGCGCCTTGGAATACTGGTAACGCAACGGTTCAAAACCCTGCTTTAACACAAAACACAATCACTGCCTCACCAGCAGTAGCAACCACAGCATTCGATATTTTCTACGGATGGACCACAAGTTTCCAACTCGCAGCAACATTAGGTGCTGAACTTGGTGATTCATTTGCTGAAAAGGTTGACCAACGTGTAACAGCAGCGTTCAGCGCAATTCCAGCAGGTTCATATACACCAGGTGCCTTAAGTGGATTTAAAGAATATCCAACAAACACCTACTATCCAACAAGTGTTGACGGATTCACCCGTGTTTTAGCATTGGGTGCTCTTGAATTAGTACCAAGTGGCACATCAATCAGTTTCACCGGTAACGTTCAAACAGGTGGTACAAGTGGATTCACCACAAACAGCGTACTTGAATTGATTCGTTTTGCTAAACAACAATTTAAAGTTGCTCGTATGCCAGGTAGCCCAGTTATCGTATTAGATAGCAATGGCTACTCAACAGAAGCAAGTGCAGGCGCGGTTGGTGGAAGCGGCAGTAGTTTAACTCGCTTACTTAGCGAATTAACTGGCGGCGCAGTTTCAGGTCCAAGCAGCGGTGGTAGTAACCTATCAGCATTGGGTAACGAATTGTTAAGTACAGGTAAGATTGAAAACGTATATGGCTGTATGGTCATGTTCACAACCTTTTTACAACACACAACTCGCTACTTAAACGGTAACGCAAGTCAAGCGTGCTTAGTCGGTGCTTATTTCGGCGACAGTGCTATCTTCACAGTAATGAAGCAAGGTCTAGAAATCAAGATCGGTGAAGTACCAGGTGGCTTACAAAATTGGTTAACTGGCGTGGGCTATTTCGGGTCAAATGTCGGCGATCCTCGTCGCGGTGGCGCAATTAACATTCAACAAGATAGTTAATAAAAAATTCCAAGGAGTAATATATGTCAGTTCCATATCAACGAATTAGTAACGCTACAGTAGAAGACATTAGATTCTACGATCCTGCGGCTTATCGTAGAGGTAGCGCACTTAATATTGATTGGGACCCATATTTTCACGTGGGCAGTCAAGAATGGTTGTATAAACTAGAATTTGGCTGGTGGCCAAAATATTGCGATACAGTTCTTGGAGCATATTATTATGCGAACCTACCAAACGGCACCTTAATTAGTGCTTTTAATCCTAGTTTGCTCATTAAAAGTGATCAAACATTAATAAGATTAGACACATTTGGTGCCGTACTTGTATTTTATGAAAGTCTAGTCACTGAGGTCAGTAACCTTAATGATGTTGACAAAATGAACTACGATTTTGCTAAAGACCGTTGTGATAGAGAATGGACAAAGGCTTGTGAATTAATGAATTTTTACAACCTTTACCAAGGAAATCCAAATGGTCCAACAAGCAAATTGGAAGAAAACTGGACAGCAGATGTGGATTACTTCAATGGTGATAGGAGATACTTCTAAGTGGTTGATATCTATAACAGTAATAATAGCCCATACATAACGGGTGATGGTGTTTATACTATGGTAAAATACTACATACCTAGCAGTTGGGATGTCCCAGTTTTTAGCAATGAAGATTGGGCAAGTGATACAGATATTGTAAGATATGGTATCTATATTAGTGATATAGTAACAACCAGTAGAGTTCCTAACAAACTTGGGGTAACCACGGGTTCAAGCATTTATAACGCAACAGATGAATTTTATATAGCGTTTATTAGTTTCCAACAAGATCCTAACATTGGTGTCGTAAGAGCCATGATTAGCAGTCTTGTAACAGATAATTATCCTGGAACTACTGTACCCTTTATGAACGGATATTATGAACGCGATTATCAAGAAGTTTTGAACTATGGACCACAGCGTGAACGTTACACTTGGACTTTTAAATTAACTCGACTTGAATTTCAATAACGCCAACTAAAGGAGAATCACAATGGCATATGTAAGACTTTCAACTAACACACAGGGCACACAACCAGTTGTCGTTATAGGTATTAGCGGTAGCAATCTTGCTAATACTCAAACTTCAATAACTGTACCTGCTGTACAAGATATTACAATTACTAATAGCACTGGTGTATACACATATACCACTTTTAGTGATGTAGATCAACGCAAATTGTCAACACCTGCGAATAACGAATTAGGAATGAATGTCATTATTGACAAAGATTCATATTTCGGTAA
>Ga0007809_10000937_pt1 | contig 12334 bp, 20 predicted proteins | sample CryBogCBE02Aug07_FD_60383 | JGI IMG/M metagenome (GOLD analysis project Ga0007809, IMG submission 60383) | Freshwater microbial communities from Crystal Bog, Wisconsin, USA - CBE02Aug07 | ecosystem: Environmental > Aquatic > Freshwater > Lake | place: Crystal Bog, Wisconsin, USA | collected...
CGGAGCTATTACACAAATAATATATTATGGTACAGCGGCCTTCGCTGCCAATGGTCTTACTTTTTCTAATTTAGATAGTGCTACTTTTGTAGGATACGGATTAGGGGCAACGTTTAATGTCACTGTGGTTCCAGGGCGTCAAACAGTATTTGATGGCAACAGCTTACAGTTCAATATTCCAACTGACTTAAATACCAATACTGACGCTTATGACAAATATTTAATTTTCCCAAGACGAAACATATTAAGCGTACCAGAAACCAACATAGCATTGTGGCTGAATAATCAATCACGCGCCATAGTTTGGTTAAATAATTCCAATATTGGAATCCCCTGGACTTCTAATTAACCTATAAATATACTAAAGAGATAAAAATGACCGTACCTTATAGTTTTGCCAATTCAACCACAAGCTTACAGCTAAGTGAGCTAGATGCCAATTTTGAAGCTGTCCAGCTTAATGTCGCAACGGCTAATACGGTTGTATCAAACATACAAGCTAACATCACTAGAGTAGGAAATCTCAGTAGTTTAACAGTAGTTGGAAATACTTACGCAAATATAGTGTTTGCCAGCACAGCGTCAATATCAGGTAATATTACTGTAGGCAACATTAACTCAGGTAATGTATCTGGAAATTATATTCTGGGTAACGGATATTTTCTTAGTGGCATATCGGGCGGCGGATACAGTTATAGTAACTCCAATGTCGCTAGTTATCTACAAGTATTAACCAGTAATGTGTCTACAGCAGGTAATGTCGCTGCCAGCTATTTTATAGGCAACGGTAGTCAGCTGAGTGGAGTTACTAAAAATTACAGTAACTCTAACGTGAGAAGTTACCTTCAAGTATTAACCAGTAACGTGTCTACAGCAGGCAATGTATTTGGCAGTTATATTTTAGGCAATGGGTACTATCTTAGCGGTATAACTGGCGGTGTTAACAACTACAGCAACAGTAATGTCACTAGTTATCTACAAAGTTTTACTGGCAATGTTTCTACTACTGGTAACATATCAGGCAGTGTGTTTTTTGGAAATGGCAGTCAACTAACCGGATTGCCAGCGGCTTATGGAAATGCCAACGTTTCTGCGTATCTACCAACTTATTCGGGCAATTTGTCGGCTAATAATATCAGTGTGTCGGGAAATGTAACGGCAGTAAATTTATCTGGACCCATATTTGCCACATATTCTGCGGCAAACAGCTCATTGACTAATCAAACAACAACAGTGCTAAAATATAATGGTATACTTGCTGATGACGGCAATTACTACAATTTTTCAAACGGGCAATTTACACCTCAAGTTCCTGGGTGGTATCAAGTAAATGCCAGTATGCTACCTCAATACGTATCAGGAACAGAAGAAATAGCAGCCGCATTAATACTAAACAAAAATGGTAGTGCTGTAGCGTCGGGACCACAAACTGTTTTGACATCTACTTGGGGAACAGTAACAAACAGCAGTGTCAGCACTTTAGTATATCTTAATGGCACTACTGATTATCTTCAAATATTGGCGGCGGTGTATTCTAATACAGGAGTTTGGCAGATAGGCGCATCAACAGGATGTTTTTTCCAAGCGGCTTGGATACGCGGATCATAAGATTTAATTCAGCTATTAAATTAGCTAAATATTAACATAACTAGGAATAAAAATGACGTCATTAATCAATCCAAATAATATAAATGGGGCTTATCCAGTCGCTGGACAAGATAACAATTCGCAGGGGTTTAGAGATAACTTTACTAATACCAGCACAAATTTTCAATATGCCGCAGATGAAATTACAGATTTGCAAAATAAAGTAATAGTCAATGCCCAATTATCCGGCGGAGCCGCTTTGTCTACTCAGAATAACATGAACAACGGTCCGTTGATCAATGCTTTATTCAGTGATTTTGCTACTCCGGCAGTGGCTTTGGGAATGCTCACTGGATCGGTAAATATAAATTACGCTTCAGGGCACTATCAAACCTTAACTTTGGGCGGACCAGTTACACTGGGATTTAGCAATTGGCCCATTGCCGGACAATATGGAGCAGTAGAAGTACAATTTACCATAACTGATCCAAGTACACAGCATATCACATTTCCCGCTGCAGTCAGTGTAAACCAGCAGATAGTAGGGTGGAATAGTTCTAATAATACATTATATTTTTCCAGTCCTGTTGTTGTTAAGTTTTCATTTGGTTCATCAGATAATGGAACTACCATTACAATCAGCGGCAATAATAAACTTCTTACCCCTTTCAACGCCAGCAACGAAACAGTAAGTACTAGTACTGCGTTAAGTTTATCTTATACAACAAGCTATATAAACACTTCGGGCGGAGCTATTGCAACCACTTTGGCATCGGGAGTTATAGGACAAATTAAAGTTTTGGCCATGACTAATTTTGTAGGAACAATGACTTGCCAAGTTGCGTCGGCATCTTGGCAATCAGGTGCGTCGGGGAATATTATTTTATCAAACCATGGTCAAGCATGTACTTTACTAATGTCAAATGGCAGTTGGATATGTATTGGCAACAACAGTGCCATTTTTAATTGACATTTTAAAATAAATTCTATATAATATACTATATGGAACATCCTTTAATTGGCAATATAAACAATCTAGAAGCTGAAGAACTCAGCTCTGTAGTTACACAACTCAATAAAAAATTAGCAATAGCCTATAGAATTGGCAATCATGATCTCTGTAATCAATTGAGAATGGCCATCGAAAGTTATCAAAACAAATATCAGGAAAAACTTAAGAAAAATCAAAAGGATACTGGATATGACGGAATGATAGACGTATCATAATGAATGTTAGACTAATATATCCAATCACTTTTAACGCAGGAGTTTATTTTCATAATCAATTGATAATGAACAACTACACTGCCAAGATTTTTATGATGACAAACAGCGAAAGTTCGTACATTACCAACATGGCGTTTGATCGTATCAAACACTTTATCTATAATGAAATTGATAGTTGTGTTTTTATTGCCGAAGACGATGTAGAACAAGCCAAAAAATTTATTGCCGCCGGCATAAATATCACCACACTGCCGTCTGAACCCGCTGATCAATTGATAGGCATTATGTTATTTTATAAATTATCAGCTATAACTGAAAACAAAATGTTAATAGGTGAAATTGAAATTAGCAGTCAGCTGGGCGACGGTATGATATACATACACAGCGAGCAAGAAAACATGAGTGACTTAATCGTTCCTGACTGGTGGCGTACATCTGACCTTACACATGCCGATCCTCAGTTGACTAATTCCGAAAAGATTGTTAAAATAACACAAAATAGTGTTTGGCGTGAGTTAGAATTGAATTGGGATAACCAAACGTCCAACACGGCCACAGAGTCAGGAAATACTGTGGTATTCGCTGATTTCAAAAGAACTGATGAGACAAAATAAATTTGGTGAAATGATTTTTAATGAAGATGATGTCTGCGACATTCTCATGAAAGGTCATGATGTTGACGTATTAAAAAACGTGTTAGTAGATGACTCGGTTAAAATCGAAGAAGCAGTCAAATTACTGGGACCTTTGCCGTTTTTCGTCAGCCAAACAAATGACGATACTGAGATAGCTGATTGGGATCGTAACAATCAAAAAAATTGGCACATGCCTCAACAGTATCGAGATTTGGACATAGCTCAGTATGTATTGGATCTGTGTGGCGATGATGAAGTAGAACTGCAGCGTGTAGGCGAAGAATTGCTATTGTACCAAGAACGAAATTTATTTGATTTATTGCGTTATTTAAAATATCTAGTAGATACAATGCGTGATAATCAATTAATATGGGGTGTTGGGCGAGGTAGTAGTGTGGCTAGTTTTATTTTGTATAAACTGGGCGTACACAGAATCAATAGCATCACGTATAAATTAAGCATTAGTGAATTTTTACGTTAAATACACGTATTAGGAGAAACAAATGACAACTAAAATATATAGAACCGCACGGGGCAAACAAGTTGATATAGGGTCTTTAAGACTACAGAATGAACATGTACGTGCTGTGGGAAATATGGGAGTTAACGCTCGCGGTGACCGGATAGACAGTCAAGGAAATGTTATAGATCCTATCAACAAACAGACTCAACGACGAATCAATAAACAAACAAACGTGTCGGGAGGTCCTGTACACTCAAGCTCAAAAGCTATTCAGAGAACTGTAGTAAATCCTGATATAGAAGAAGATCCATTGGGCCCATTAGATTCGATAGATCAACCGGATTTAATTCAGCCCGATCCAGTACAGCCCGCAATAGTACCTACTACGGTGCCCCAAGAAGAACCCGCCAAGGGAGGGTTAGCCGCGGCTATTGCACGTAGTCAAACAGTCAAGCAAGAATTAGAAAAAGCACCAAATACAAAACCACAAAATCTTAGGAAGATATGAAAAAATCTGCATTTGCCCCACATCAAATTAAAGAACTTCGAGTACTTAAAGACAACATTATAATTACAGACATGAACTTTGACGGAAGAAAGCTTCAAAGTGGCATTGTTCTGCTTGGTGACAACGGCAAAGGCTATGGTATACGCCCACGCTGGGGTCGTGTTTATGCTGTAGGACCAGACCAAACAGATGTAAAAGTGGGACAGTGGGTTATGGTAGCACACGGTCGATGGACACGTGGATTGGATATCGAAGATGAAACAGGCGCCAAAACTATACGCAAGATAGATCCTAACGACATACTACTGGTTAGCGACAGTGAAGAATGCCCACAGGACGACACACAAAGTGGGGCAGTTCATGTGGACAAAAAAGTCTAATGGGTTTTATAAAACCCAATCTTTCCCCGGCTTATCAAGCAATCTCTCACAGTTTGGAAGAAATAGCAAGCCCATACAACGACGGTTTTACCGGAAGCTATTGTAAAAGAGATCTTTATCTGTTAAAATGTTATTTAGAAGATGCTTATAAAGCATTGCCGACATTTACAGGAGAAAATGAGTGGGAACAAGAAAGACTGCTGGAAATACTGAAGAATTAACGTGTGAAATATGCCACAGAAGCATTCAAACCAAATGCGATTGGCGGCAAGGTCGCTGTCCCTATCGTCCCAGTTTGTTAGATAATATTTTATCTGACCCTTATAAATCAAGATTTTGGAACTTATTAAATTTCTTTCGTAGAAAATGATAGAACCTCTGCGAGATGATCTCATGGTTCAGCAACAGTTACCAGAAGAAAAAAATAAAGCAAAATTGGCGGCTGTAAAATTAGCAGGATATGATGTAAAACTAATATTAGATAAGGAAGAAGTATATGAATAAATTATGGACAGAATTATATCGGCCGAAAGTAGCTTCAGAATATGTGTTTACAGATGACACACAACGGCAACAAGTATTAAGTTGGATCAAACAGGGATCAATCCCGCACTTGCTACTAAGCGGTAGTCCAGGTACAGGTAAAACTACACTAGCCAAATTGTTAATCAATGAGCTGGGAGTAGATGAATATGACGTATTGTCAGCTAACGGTAGTAAAGATGCTCGTAAAGTTGAATGGGTCGACAAACTGATAGGTTTTTGCCAAACAATGCCATTTGGTAAATTTAAAGTAGTATTGATTGATGAAGCTGACTATATGAATATTAATAGTACACAGCCAGCACTACGTAATCTCATGGAAGACTATAGTGAAAGTGTTAGATTTATATTGACATGTAACTATCCCAACAAAATTATGCCGGCTATACACAGTCGTTGTCAGGGTTTCCATATTGAAAAAACCGACTTAACGGAATTTACTGCTCGTGTTGCTACGATATTAGTCACAGAAAATGTTGAGTTTGATCTAGATACATTAGATACTTATGTGTCGTCTACTTACCCAGACTTGCGTAAATGTCTTAATTTGGTACAGCCTAATAGCATTACTGGTACATTGGCAATTCCAGGAGAGAACGATTCGGCAGTTAAAGATTGGAAACTGGATGCTGTTGCTTTGTTTAAATCTGGAAAAATTAGCGAAGGCCGCAAAATAATTTGTAGTCAAGCCAGTACAGAAGATATGGATTCAATGTTTAGATGGTTCTACGACAACCTAAATCTGTGGAGTCAGGATACTGAAAAACAAGATCAGTGCATTATAGTAATACGCAATGGACTCGTAAATGCTAGTATGGTAGCCGATCTTGAAATCAATGTCTCGGCCACACTCGCCGAATTGTGTCAAATATCCAGCGAGTGACATTTTTTCTTGTGCATTGTATAATTGCCTGAGCCTTTTCCTGTTTTGCCGCAATTACCACAACACCATATTTTTTGTGATGAGTGATTAGTTAAGTCGATAACTTTTGTAGGTAAATTATCTCGAGGATTAATTAAATGGCAATTATTTCCGTGGTATTTTGTGTAATTTCCGGCACCTCGACCCGAAACACCACAATGTTCGCAAGTCCATACTTTTTGTGATGAATGCCTATTAGATAATAATTGGTCATAGCACGGATTATTATCTCCGAACCAAGTATGTGACCCATTTTTAGATCTAATCTTCATTGGATGGTTTAGATTATTATGACAGTGGTGTGTGCCATTAGCAATCCTGTCAGTTTGTAAATTAGTGCCATCAGGTCTAGTCTGCCAAGGATGCGTGCCATTCTTGACTCGTGCCTTTTGTGTTTGGCTAGAAATATAAGATAATTCGCTAGGAGATAACGATAGTTTTCTAGATATTAATAAACAAGCACCATAATCTTTTTGTTTATAATGTAAATCATAATGATCTTGTATTGATAAAGCTACTAGATTTAATGGATCATTGTTTGATCGATTACCGTCTATATGATGAATATCGTATGTTCGGCCATTAGGTTCATATGGTATCGGCCCTATATGATTTTCATAGATTTTACGATAGATGTCAGTGCCACAATAAGTACACATAGCTGATTGTTCCTTTCTCGAACATTAGGGTAGTTGGGTATTCCAGTACCGCGAACTACACCTATATTTAGTTTATCTAAATAACTTGATTTTGTTTTTAATTTGTGTATAATAGTTATTAAACAAGGAGAACATCATTCGCTACTTATTATTAACCTACTATACCAAAGCTGACGGCAAAATTGACGAAGTAATGGCTGTATCTACAAAAGTACGCCCAAAAGATTGGCAAACGGTTAACGTGATACTAGACTTCAAGGAATGTAAAGTTCTTAAATCTACTGTTGGTCAAGTTACTGCTACAAAAGAGTGGGATCGCATAGTTAGCTATTACTATGAACACTATACAGCTACAATTGAACGTATGTTCCAAGAAAATGGACATCCTATCAGCATTAAATCAGATACAGATGTAGCCCAAACGTAGTTGGATTCTAACTAATTGAGAATAAAATGAAAGATAAAATAATTTTGTCAGATGTAGATGGTGTTTTACTAGGGTGGGAATATGCTTTTGATATATATTTAAACCAGCATGGTTTTAACAAAGTCGAAGGCGGCGAATACAAATACGATATAGGAAAAAAATATGGTATTGATTATGAACAAGGACAGAAATTAATCAAATTATTCAATGAAAGTGCGGCAATTGGATTTTTGCCAGCGTTAAGAGATAGTATGTATTATGTTAAAAAATTAAACGAAAAACATGGATATAAATTCCATGTTATTACTAGTTTAAGCAAAAACAAAAATGCACAAGATTTACGCAAAATGAATCTACGAAAACTATTTGGTAAACAAACTTTTGAAAAATTTATATTCTTGGACACTGGTGCCGACAAAGATGATGCTCTTGAAAAATATCGTGACTCTGGGTGTTGGTGGATTGAAGACAAAACTTTGAATGCCGAAACTGGGTTAGCTGTGGGATTAAACAGTATACTAATGGAGCATGGTCATAACCTTGATTATAACCATCCTAAAATTCCTAAAGTGAAAAACTGGCAAGAAATTTACCAGTTAATCACCTCTCAATCAGAGTAAAGGCGTAGCACACTATCAATAATTTTGTGCCGCTGTATGTCTCGATTGTCTAAATCACATACAGCTATACCCTTTACACCCCCTTCCTTCAATCTTTGGCATAAATCTGCCAGGCCATTGTCGCCTCTGTTACGGTCAGCTTGATCTGTGTCTCCGGTAATTACTATTTTGCTACCTTCGCCAATGCGAGTCATTAACATCTTACATTGGCTTGGAGTGGCATTTTGCATTTCATCAGCAATTACCCAACTATTTCGAAATGTTCTACCTCTCATGAAAGCAAGCGGAGCTATTTCTATCTTGCCATCTTCCATCATGGCTGTGATATCTTGTTGACGATAATACTCGCGTAGTATGTCAGTTAACGGGCGCACCCAAGGATCCATTTTTTGATTTAGATCTCCGGGCAAAAAGCCATGTTTTTCTTCTGCTACTTCTACTGCTGGACGTGTTAATACTATACGTTCTACATCTCCTTCTCTAAATGCTTTTACAGCAGCCAACATGGTTAGATAAGTTTTTCCTGATCCTGCTGGTCCTGTAGTTACCACTATATGTTGATCGAAACTTTGTAAAGCCAATACCAAACGCTCTTGATTTTTGGTTCGAGGAACGAGATCAATAGGACGTTGCTTTATGGGTTTTACTTGTTCAAAGTTTATAGTGTTTTCTTGGTATGTCATTTGACGTTTCTGTGATTTTAAAGCTCGATTTCTACTCAAGTGTGACTCCATTTGTAGTTAAGATGTGTTTGATAGCACCCTGCCATCCCAAGTATTTAAACTATATAAATTATTCATTTAATGTGCTTACATAATGAAGGTTAAAACAGATAAGTATTAAGCTACACTGAACATTCTACATTCTCTGCACATATTCCATAATAAGCTAAATACTAAACTATGGCAAATAAACCTTTTGACAGCGACTTATTCAAAGATCATGCCGACTACTGGCAAGTCGCTGAAAACATTAAAAACCTTTATCTAAGCGAAGGTAGCTTGTTGACTCTTTTGGATTTTGAGAGAGTATTAGATGAACTAGATGTTTATGCGTTCAAGAATTGGATCATAGGTGAATTAGTTCAAGGTCCTACAGTGAGCAAGTATAAAGTATCTTGTGTGTTTCTCTGGCCGGAAAAATTGATGCCTGATCCCAGAGGGGCCCGTAGACTTTTGCCTTTTGACTGCGACGTAAAATTCAAAAGAACCAACATGAAGTTGCCCATAAAGATAGAAGATCCGTCAGACTATCGTCCTGGAACTAAAGTAGCCAAGATTATAGAAAAGAAAATATGGTTAGTGGAAATAACCATGCCTAAAACTCTGTTAAGCGATATAAGAACAGGCAGTATTGAACTGGAAAATCAAGAGATAGACTTAAAAGATTTAGATACCGCTTATCAAGAAGATTTAGATAGACAACAATCACACCCTAATAACAATGAACAACAACCATCTATACAAACCATTCCCCAATTCTAATCTCCCAGTCTTTGAGAGTTTAAATTACAAGGACATGGAGGGCTTGATAAAGCCTGAAATACATGTTGACGAGTTCACTAGTAAAATGGGCGACGATGACGACATAATTGTTGTGAGTTTTTATGTACGTAATCCACAAGCTGCCAAAGATCTCATGGTTTGGTTTGAAAAAGGATATGATTTTGTTATAGACGCAGATCGCAGTCCCGGAGAGATAAAACCCAATCGTTACTTGGTTTATGTAGAAATACGCAGACGCAGCACAGCAGGAGCTCATGTAGAGCAGTTATTAAATGATCTTTCTACTCTCACAGAGTTTGAACTAAAAGATTGGCATATGAAGTACAATGAAAAACACGTGCCATTTAGTCAAGAAGAATTTGAACGCATCGTTCCCTTATCTCCCAAAAAGTATCGTGAAACACATGACGGAGAATTGAACGAAATGCGTGTAGCTGCCGGGATACCAACAAAACCCGTATACGAGCGTGACAACGCAATTATCAGTTTGCAGGCTGCCGCCGGTCTCATTTAGCATTGACTTTGTTTACTGTCTAATATATAATATATTTTTAGGCACATCATGGCGGAAACACATTCTAGAAGTTTTTTCAAAGCTGTCAGCTGGAGACTAACAGGAAGTTTGGATACATTTTTGATCAGTTGGGTAATTACTGATCACTTAGCCATGGCTGGTAGTATAGCATCCATTGAAATAGTCACTAAGATTGCTTACTACTGGTTACACGAACGAATCTGGGATAGAATAAAATGGGGCAAGAAAATGTCTAAAAGAATATTGATCATGGGATTGCCCGGGTCAGGAAAAACTACTCTAGCCCAAAGTTTAATAAAAGAATTACAATCAAAAAACAAAACTGTAGCTTGGATCAACGCCGATGAAGTACGTAAAAACAACGATGATTGGGATTTTTCAGAAGAAGGGCGCATAAGACAAAGCATTCGTATGCGTACATTAGCTGACGAGTTTGAAACTGATTATGTTGTGGCTGATTTTGTGGCGCCGTTGCCTAAAATGCGTGATAATTTTGCGGCTGATTATACCATTTGGGTAGATACTATAGAATCAGGTAGATTTGAAGATACCAATAAAATGTTTATTACTCCTGACAAATTTGATTTTAGAGTGATTACCCAAGATTCTGACCCTTGGGCTAAATTTATATGCTCTAATCTATAGCAATAAAACTTACATAATCTTGGAATAAATACTGGTACACTTTCAAAAGGTACCAAAGATGCAGATTACTCAAGAACAATTAAATCAAATACTACACGGCAATGCTTATGTAGAAGATTGGTGCGACGCACTAAACAAGATATTTCCAGACTATAACATCAACACCCCGCGCCGCGCGGCAGGATTTATAGGACAAACTTATGTAGAATCCATGGGATATACAGCATTACATGAAAATTTAAACTATCAAGCAGCCAGTTTATGTCGTGTTTGGCCTAGATTATTTCCCAATATGGATATTGCCAATCAATACGCACATCAGCCAGAAAAAATAGCCAATCGTGCTTATAGTAGTCGTATGGGTAATGGTGACGAGGCTTCAGGCGATGGTTGGAAATATTGCGGTCGAGGATTGATACAAATAACAGGACATGATAATTATCAGTCATTTGCGGATAGTTTACAAATGAATATCGATGATGTTCCCGAGTACTTGACCACATTTGAAGGAGCTGTACAAAGTGCCTGCTGGTTTTGGGAAAACAACAATTTAAATCAATTTTGCGATGCTTGGGATCTAAAGACATTAAGCGTTAGAATCAACGGCGGAACACTGGGATTAGATGAACGCGAACAACATTGTAACTTCGCATTGCAAGTATTAGGAGCCTAATGTTTAGTTTTGTGGTCAATCATCTATTGGGACATATTCCAGTTTGGATATGGCCTTTCACGGCAGGAGCTGGCTGTGGCGCATACATTATTGCCGGTATACTTCAAAATTTCCCCAATTTCAAACCTTGGATGATATTTATAAGACCTATTTGTATATTAGTAACTGTACTGGGTATTTTTATGTACGGTGGGGCCGGGGTGGTTGCCATTTACCAAGCACAAATATTAGCCAAAGAAAATGAAATAAAAGTGGCACAGCAAGCTAGCGATGATGCCAATATTGCTTTGGGAATCGTAATGAGTGGGCAAAAAACTATTGTGATTCAGAATAAAACTGAAATATCAAAACGTATAAAAAAAGTACAACAACAGATAGATAAAGATTGTAGTATTATAGATGCCGAAGCTTGGGAATTGTACAACGATGCCGTTTATAATCGGGTGACCAAATGAAAAGATTAATGTTTGTTTGTTTGTATCTGTTATCAAGCTGTGCTAGTCAAGAGCCCATAGTTCAACCATCTTGGCCATCTGCTCCGTCGGCACTGTTTGAACCTGCGGAAAAACTAAAACCATTAGGCGACGATCAACATCGGTTAAGTGACCTAATTGAAAATGCCAACATCAATTATTCCCAATATTATCTACTGAAGGAAAAATATGAAGCTTGGCAAAATTGGTACGACACACAAAAGAAAATATGGAACGGAATAAAATGAAAAAACTGATTGTATTGTTGGCTATGTTAATCACAGGATGTTCCACTATTAAGGACAGTTATCTCATGACCAAATTTGACGCCAATGAGTATCAACTGATTACCCAAATAAGAATAGATTCCAGATACAGTATAAATGATTGTGATAATTTTTTTGCCGCTAAAAACGATGCCGCAGTAGTGGCCAAAGAAACTGAGCTGTTCGCATTGTACAGCGAACATTTGCCGCATAACGGTGATAGTTACAAAGCCGCACAGGCATTAAACGAAATAGCACAGGGGTTA
>Ga0007809_10000941_pt1 | contig 12313 bp, 7 predicted proteins | sample CryBogCBE02Aug07_FD_60383 | JGI IMG/M metagenome (GOLD analysis project Ga0007809, IMG submission 60383) | Freshwater microbial communities from Crystal Bog, Wisconsin, USA - CBE02Aug07 | ecosystem: Environmental > Aquatic > Freshwater > Lake | place: Crystal Bog, Wisconsin, USA | collected...
ATTCTGTGCAACTTCACGACGGTGTTCCAGTCTTCGACGAATCAGTTTCCAAACTTTCAGTTTTTGCTGATGACCTATCTGTTCTGGCAGATAACGAACTGTTGGATGATCCTTGAACTGCATCGATTTGATATCCGGATGCGATCGATCTATCGGTTCTGGATCGTTCTGCTATACACGGTCCTCTGCTCGGGGTGGGTTCTGGCTGTGTGTGCGCTTCGATTGGAATTTTTTTGGATCATCTTTGGGTATCCGATCACAGGGATCGGTTGCATCGTTCTGATGGTCGCGATCCAGGAGCGTTCGTCTGATTTCTTCTACTCCTACCGTCGAGAGTATCCACAGAAGCACTCTCCCTGGTCTGAGTTTCTCAAAACCTTTGTTTCATACTCCATCTGGTCATTTTTTCTAGGAAATGTCTCAACTCTGTTTCTGCTTCTGATCGGGATTCAGGCGTTCAAGATCTTTGGGTTTTCGATTCCCTTGCTTGTGATCGCGACCCCGCTGAATATCGCTTACATCGCTCAGTTGGTTCAGCCGATGGCACTGATGTCCTCCCTCTCGCTCGCGAATGCGGCAACGCTTGTTAGTGCCTCGGGGGTTGCGATCACCTCGATCACCTCCTATCGTCGTGTGAATCTCGGTCGACACTTCAATGAGTTCTTCCGCAAGAATGATATCATCAATCAACTGAATCATCTTCTGTTTCGCTTCTTTCAGTACGCGTTGGTTCTGACCTTTGGTCTGCTGTGTTTTGGACTGATGGTGAATGTCTTTCCGACGGTATATCATCTCTTTCTGAGACGTGATCTCAGCTTCGACACGTATCAAACGATCCCCGCGATCTTCCGATACCTGATCCCGCTGCTGATGATGGCACCGCTGTGTCAGGGAATGGTTGGATTGATGGCCCCATCTGAGTATTTGCGGGGTCTGATCATCGGATCAAGAAACAGTGAGCTACGAATTTTTCCAATTGCGATGGTCGTCGCAGGGGTTCAGCTAGGAATCGTATATCTGGTGATTCAGCTGATTCTGGTCAAAATTACCAGTCCCCTGATCTTTGCGGCTGTGATTTTGTTCTATCAGGGAACTATTGTTCCGTTGATCACCTTTCTGATCATCCTGTTTTTCTGCAACCTGTATGTCAAACAGACCTTCAATCTTACGACCCTTCTTCTGTCCCTTCTTCCACTGGTTGCTGCAACCTGCTGGTTCGTTCTGATCTTGGTTCTGTCTTAGTTCCTACATCACAAAAATTGACCACTCGATCGGACCCTCAGGGACAACCTTACGTGTTAATTAGGTGGGTCATAATCTTCTCCAGTGAACACAAAGCGAGCTCCCTTTCCCTCCAGGGATTCAGATTCTTCTACCGTCCGATCTGATTCTAAGAAGGTCGATCATCTGATCACAATCAATCCCCTGCAGGGGCGTACGAAGGACTGGAAGCTACTGGTGATCATGGCTGTGATCCAGCATTTCCTTCTCGGAATTATTCTGATGTGCATGAACTATGTGTTTGCCGTGATGATCATTGGCTCGTTCTATGGACAGGATGCTGTTGCGCAGATGTACCAGGCGGTCGCAATCACCGGGTTCTGTGGATGTCTCTTTACGATCAACATCGCAAGCGTGTATCTTTGTTCGGCCTCCCGAACGATCAAGATCACCTACACCTACTTCGTCAAGTACAAGCGTGTTACGGTGATTGTTGCGCTGGTCACAGGTTTGATTCTGTCTTATCTTCTGTTGGATCTTCACTTTCACTATCTGATCTGGAATCTGACCGCCGGAATCGGTCTGTTTCAACCGATCAATCTCACGACGAGTCTGCTCTGCTTCGCCATCTGGTTCTGGTATTTCTCTCTGACCTACACCCAGGTGAAGATCAACTGGTATGTGCTCGTTTATCGTAACGAGGTTTGGATGGAGTATCTAACCTCGTATTCGATCGTCACAGCCCTGCTGTGGGTTCTTGTTCTGTCATTCCATCTGAGCGTTGTGTGGTTTTACGCATCCTTCAGTATCAGCACCTGGATCTCATTCTTCCTGCTGGAGTACTACCAGACCTACATTAAGGGAACGAGCGTCGATTCGGTCGTTCATCTAGACAACCCGAAGTATCAGAAGAATCACGCGATCGTACAGAAACATCTCAACGCCAAACAACAGTCGCTTCTTGTGCAAGCTCAGACGGATTCAGAGATCCAGCAGAGTCTGGATAATTATCACGAGGATTCCTGGTTGATCTTTCTGACCTCGTTCGTTGTGTATTTCCGTTCTATCTTGTTTCGGATGACGAACTTCATCATGATCTTCTTCGGCGTGGCGATCGTAGCATTTGTATCAATCGGACAGACCCAAACCCTCGGAAGCATCTTCTTCGTTGAGTGCGAGGATACCTTTGTTGCACTGGCCCTACCAGTGATGGTCTATTTCTGCTACCTACATTGGAACCAGAGGAATCCACTGAGCGATACCCTTCGGCAGGCCGATTTCTATCATCGTGCAGCACTGTTTACCTTCGGTACCGTGTTCATGCTATCATCATTTCTGTATCCGATGTTCGTATACTATGCGCTTGGTCCGATCTTCAGAGGATTGCAGATCGCATCGATCTTTCTGCTGGTTCTGATGATGTTTCAGCAATCGTGTTCCCTCGCATCTGATTCGGTTCGTTCATTCATTCTCTGTTTCTATCGCAACCGCCGTGAGTTTGTGATCTATGCGTTCGGAATCTTGTGTATCACCTCAGCCTCGTTGTTGACCGTCTTTTTGATCATCTCACACAGTCAGCTGACCCAGCAGCTGATGAATCCGACGGATATGAGTAAGAACTTTCTGGGTTCGTTTCTCTCTGCTAGTTTCCCATCATTCGTACAGCAGCAGCAGGCCTATCAGTTTCTGGTGCTGATGTATTTCGCGTCTGTTTCGTTCCTGTGTTGTTCGATCTTTCAATTCATTGAGTATCTCTGGGGGTTGGTCTTTCTACGGGTCTGGCTCCAGGTCGATCTGTTCAATCGACGTCTGCTCGGCTTCTTCGCCGTGATGTTTGTTTCGTTTGTATGCGTGACCTCCACATGGATCAACTATGCAGCCTTGCCATCTCTGTTTACTGATCAGAGTCATGCGATTCCGATTCTGTATCGTACGATCGAACTTCGACCAGAACTGCTGCTGCTTCGAGCACTGGCAGTTGTGGTCACGATCATCTTGTACTGGTATATCACGATGAATCAGGTCGAACGTTCGGTCTATCGAACCTATCTTTGGAAAAGCTTTGGATATCCGGTCCGTCTGATCAAAGGAGTTCTGTTCGGTTATGATCTGGGTTACGAACAGAACGAATACGAACCGCACGACCTGACCTCGGAGGAAGTTCAACCCGGTGTGAGATCAGAAAATCTCACCTAGGCGACCGACTTAATCTCACCTAGAAGACAGATTGCTTAATATCTTAAGTGCACATTAAATGACTTTGAATGTCTGCAATCGTCCATCCTACGACCTTATCCGAAACCTCTTTGGATGATTCAAGCGAAGATCAGTTCTCCTCCGTTCTTGAGGTCGCGGATCCCCCATCGGTCGATAGGTCGGCGGTACTTCCAATAACCCCCGAACAGATCAACCCGTCCTCGGATCTGAATCGTGACGATTCGTTCAAACTTGCACGAGATGAGATCTTTCTGAAACGAACCAAAACTCACTGGACCCTCGCGATTCTAGTGAACACGATTCAAGCGTCTTTGCTCGGGACGTTGATCATCTGCTTCAATATTCTTGTTCCAGCATTCATCACCCTAACCTTGTATCACCAGAGTAGCTATGCGATGATCATCATGTCCTACCAGATCGCACAGATCACAGGGGTCACGATTCTTGTGAATCTGCATGTGGTGTCGATCGCCACCTCTCTGCAGCATACGAAGCTTCAATCATACTTCATGGAGAAGTTTCTACGTTACTTCGTAATCATCGCGTTTCTAAGTTTCGTGTCGATGATGTATTTCTTCATCTCGTTGCACTTTGGGTGGTCCGTTGTGGGAATCCTCGCGTTTCTCGGAATCCAGCACGCGGCAAATATTCCGTTCCCGGTGATGATCGGGGCAACGGCGTTCATGATCAATTTCATTGAATCGTCTGCAATTCAGATCTATCTCAATCGTTTTCTATTACGAACACAGACGGATGTGTTCCTTCGCTATCTCTATTTCTCAGTGTCCAGTGTTGGGACAATCTGGTTCATCTTCGCGGTCTGTCTCCGTTTCGAACCTGTCTTCGTGATGTCCTCGAGCCTGGTCTTTACTCCTTTGATCGCCATGACGATGACCTATTTCTTTTACATCAGACCACGAATGACCGCAGAGATGAAACGGTATATCGAGGTTCAGCATGAGAACCATCTGCGATATCTTCGATACAAGGAGCTACGAGCAAAGGCCACGACCGAAACCTTCGAAGCACATCCCGAGCTTGAACTGATTGCAAAGAACGAACGAAATGATCTGTTTCTGACAGTTATCATGTCCATCTGGGCCTACGCGAAATCAAGCACCGTTCGATCCTTTCTGCTCATCGCCTCCTTCGCAGCTCTGGCGGTTCGATATCTATACAATGCGAATTTCACAACCCTGTTTGGAAACGTGTTCTTCTATGATGCAAGTGAGCTGGTTCTGGTCGTCGGAATTCCAATCGCGGTGTATCTCTCGTTCATGTACTATATTCGAAAGGCTGATATCGATCTGATAAGGGACCAGTATGAGCGTCTGAATCGAATGACCCTCGCCTTCTGTACCCTATTCGTCATCGGAGTCTGTGTGTTTGTTCCACCGGCGGTCTTTCTGTTTGTCGAATCAACGGGGCTTCGCTTTGTTGATCCACACGTGTTCCTCTGCATTCCCCTGCTGTTTCTGTTTGGTGCGGTTTCGATGGCATCCGACGCCTCGCGGGGAGCGCTGATCGTATTCACCGGACGACGTAATCGTCTGCTGGTGATCGTTGTCCTTGGGTACGTCGTTATCTGTCTGATGACCCTTGTTACAGCCTTCTGCGCGTACAAATATCTTCTGACCTTCGAAGCGCTGACCGGGAGCTATAATGTACAGAGTGCGTTTCGTTTTCAGATCGTTTACTGTGTGACAGTTTCAGTTTTTGGATGTCTGGAGTATTTCTGGAATCTGATTCTACTACGCTATCTGACCGAGATGCGTGTTCTGAGCAGACGGTTCTTTCATCTGATGGCACTGATCCTTGGCTACTGGATGATACAAATCCTGATCTGGATCACGATCATCGGGGGCTTCATCACGTCAACGACCGATCTTCAGAGCTTGTTCACCCCTTCATTCTTAGGGGCCCTGTTTGTTGGAAATCTGATCGTCGGATTCTGTTTTGGATGGATGCTTCTACGGGTCACGATCACGACTGATGAACGTGCACGCTTCAGCATGCTGGTTCGGTTATTCGTTCGGAGAGCCGGTCTGTTTCTCCGATATCTGCTGTTCGAGAACGTTGATCAGACCGTCGAACGTCTGATCAGAGAGGAACCAGACTTTGTTCGAACTTATGAAAATACGATACAGCTCCGATCGGGATCGGAGGAACAAGATGGTCCCCCTCCATCGACCTGGTGGGTTGATCCAAGGGCACAGACAAACGGAGACTAGGATCTGATGGAGAGTCTTCGTCGTTCACAGGATAAGACCTGGTGCTGGCTTCGTCGGATCTTTTATCCGAAATATTTCTTCGAACGATTCGTCGGTCGGGCACCATCTATGATTCCAGTGACGATCGCGGTTGCACTGATTCTTTGCATTCTCAGACTTCTCCTCGCTCCTTTACTGATATCCGGCTTCGATCCTAGAAACATCTATGTGACGATGTTTGAGCCAGGGTGGGTGTCCTATTTCGTTCATATCATAGGCACGTCCTTTCTGATCCCTGTACTGACAATCTTATTCTTTACCTTCGGGGCGATCTTTCTCGGATTGATCATCTTCTTGCACAGTCTGATCTATGATCCCGAGGCATCTCAGATTCTGTACCTTCGTGCCCGTCAGGCGGGAACCCTCGTCGGTTGTTTCGTAGGCGTGTTTTTTTGGCTTCAATTCGTATGTTTCGAGGCCGAACTGTTGCTTGGATTCTGTTCGGAACTTGCAGCTTTTGTTCTGAACAAAACCCCCATCTGGAGTTTTCAATTCGTTGGTCTGATCGGACAGGGAGTTCTGGTCGTTGTTTCCTATCTGGTTCTCCCACGTCTGGTGATCTGGTTCAAGGATGTCATTCAACAGATCAGCGAGTTTCTGATCGATCTCGGAATTCTGCTCGTTCGAGCCGGACGATCGTATGTTCGTTCCCTGTTGCTGCTGGTCTTTCTGCTCGGAGCGAGCATCGTGGCGATCTTTGATCTTTGGTTCGATGGCTCAGCGGGCGTCTATCTGTTCCCAGCCCTGGAACCGAAGAATCTGGTTATGCTCGGAGGAAGTCTGGTGTTAGTCCTGCTCTGTCCGGTGCTGTTTCTCTTGGCCCTGTCGGCCTATCGAAATTTCTTGATTACGCGACAGCTCAGTTCAGAGATTGATCAAACAGAGCTACCAGGGGCCTGGGATGTTATTTGGGGGCTGATCAAATTCAAACGATATCCCTCTTCCGACGCTCGAATCACAGCGATTGAAACGATCAGCTTTCTTCCGGTGGGTTCAGATGCTCCACCGATTGTTCAAGAAAATTTCGACTGCTGGGTGAATGAAACGAACGAAGGGACGGAGCGTTCAGAGAAGATCGATCGGAAAGAGTTAATCGAACGGGTCTCAGCTGGACGTCTGAACTTCGATCTGTTCTATCTGTTCGTTCGAATGGCGCAGATCGCGATTCTATGGCTCTTGATTCTGGGATTACTGGTGTTTTGCTGGGATCTAGGGTATTATTTCGCGTTTCCTCAGATCACTGGCGGAGTTCGTTCGAACGAGGTTTTCTGTGCATTATCAATCGCCCCATTGCATGATATGATGAGTCGGATGTCTGTTTTCGTCTCCACGAATCTTTTTAGACTCTTTCCGATCCTGATGATTCTGTTAGAGATCCTGTTATTGCGTCTGCTTTTGCTGTTCTGGGAGAACACACAACAGACAACGATGCCCCTCAGTTTTCAAGCTTATTGTGACAAGGCCTATCCAATCATACGTTGGAGCATCCGATTTCTGCTGATCCTTCTTGCGGGGGGTTTTGTCCTGGTGAACGCATACCTGTTTTGTGATTTGCTTCCGCTCTATCGAATCGGAGGACCTGCTTGGCGTCTATCAATCTTGATCGTTGATGGAACAACCGTCATGGCTATTTTGTTGTTTCTGTTGGCTGGAATCATATCAATTCTGATTTTTCTTCCGAGCGCGTTCATGTTGTTCTATGCTCGGGGCCGTACCTGGTTGTTCAACAAGGAGCTGACGGCCTATCGATGGATTCTCGCGATGTACTGGCTATTTGAAATGATCCTTGGCCCTCTCCTCCTGTTGCTTCTCTTTTTCCCAGGTATGATATTTGTTATGTCGATCATCGGTTATTTTGCGAAATCAGAGATGTTTTTGATCACCCAGATCTTCCATACGGACGCGGTCTATGCAACGTTTTGGGGTATGCTGCTATATTTCGAAATGGGTTTGCTCCTTATCGTATTCGCATCTTTCGTTGTGAGCATTGATCTGATTATCTCTACGTATCTGATTCATGAGATCGAACGCAAGGTTCAGAAAGATGTAACAAAACTCTATACGAAGATAACACGGATGCTGTTCTATCAGCTTCCGTTGGTGCTTCTGGTGATCGGTCTGGTATTACTCTGCTGGAAGTCCTTCTATCTGTTGCATTTCCTGTATTGAACGAACATACCGATCCTGCATCAGACGGAATCACTCATCTTGTAACCCCAGGGGGATCGAAGGTTCCCTCAGTGAAACCCCAGAGATCTGGATCAATTCTGTTGGTTCTGTGTTTGCAGACCCTCGGATCGATTCTGCTGTTTGAGATTCTGAACACCTGGATTCCGCTGTTTCTGTATCACTACACCTATCCGAACGAGTTCACGAACATTGTTCAGGCGAACAATCTCGTTCATGCCTCGTTCATCACCCTGACCCTCAATCTTCCGATGTTCTGCGTGATGTTTCAGAGTCGTTTCGTCTCGGTTCGTCCCCGAGTCTCGGTCTATTATTTCTTTCGTCGATGCCTGATCACGACGGCTCTTGGGTCGATTGTCGTCCTGATGATGCTCATTCTGCTTGATATCAATCGCTCGTTCTCCGAACCGCTGATTGTTCTGTATATTGTTGCAATCGGTTGGGTGTTGGTTGTCGGATACTCCATAATCTATCTTCGTCTGTATCTCATTGGATACGGAGAGCTTCGGAACATTATCGTTTTTCGTTTCCTTCAGCTGTATCTTACTCTGTTTGTCCTGTGGCTCGGGATTGGCTTCTTTTTGAAGATTCCCCTGACCTGGTTTCTTGCGGCCTATGTTATTCAGATGCTTGTAGCATATCTGTTGGTACGTTGGGAGTTTCGAGATGAATTCAGCCTGTTCGATCGGGAGCTTCGAGTGAGCGAGCCGATCGTTCACTTTACCCCCGAGGAGAATCGTTTTCTGCTGTATCTGATCCTGTTCTACCTGCTCTCCTGTCAGGCCTTTATCCTCGGGATTCCGGGAATCCTCTTGCGTCATCTCGTCAGCTCAGAACTCTCGACCGCCTACATTCTTCTGTGGAAGCTGGTGCCGTTCATCGGACACAACACCGTCTTCATTCTGTCGGTCAGTGTGTTCGTCTATCTGACGAAGATCCTCGAGAGACAGATTCGGTTGGCTGATCAGCGTGCACGTTGGTCGTTTGTTTTACGCAGCGCGCTTCTAGGCTGCCTGGTTCTGATTCTTGGGGTTCAGCTCTTCGAACCATGGATCCTTCTCGCAGGTGCATTGTTCTTCAGAACGGTCGTTCCTTTGACGCTCGGATCGATCATTCTGGTTATCGGTCTGCTTCTTCCTGCGATCTTTTACTGGGTTGCCTCTGATTTTCTAAAAATTCTGGTGCTTCTGGAGGAACAGATCAGCATTCGTTCGATGCTCTGGTACACCATCGGAACCCTCATCGTGCGTACTGGGGTTCTGGCTGGATACCTTGGGATCAGCTATCTCTGTGTGTTCGAGCTCTGTCGCTCACTTGGAGGCTCATTCAGCTCGCTTGATCTTTTGCTGCTGCTCGCTGCGGGAACCTCAGTGATGTTTCTGTTCGATCTGATCGTTCTGATCTGGTTCGTCTCAGGTGTCCTTGGAGATCGAATCTTCGGGGAGGGCGAACCGATCGTTTATCGGTTGCTCGGAATCGTTACGACGGGTGTTGGAATCCTTGGGATTATTCTCCCGGTTGGACTCCATCTGGTCACGGGAGGTTGGTCGATCGTTCGAACCGGAGCTTTTGCCGGATTCTTTGTTTTGCAGCTGTTCGTTGTCTGTTGGACCATCAAAGTTATGTGTGATAAGATTCTATCTCTGGTTGAGAGACAGCAGATATGGACCGAGCTTCGTTTGATCTTTGATACCCCTGGAAGCTTTCTCTATCAGCTGTTGATCGATAGAACTCATGTCGGCTCCCAGACTCAGATTGATCGACAATCTGACACCGAAGCTTCCCATCCGCGACCCTGAACCTTCGGTAACTCCCTCAACCTTCTTGCTTTCGAATGGCCTCTGAGATCTCTTCGAGTTTCAAACGATCAGCCGATCCAACGTACATTGTGATCTGTTTCTTGCAGGTTCTCGGTCTGATGCTTCTGTTCGAGGTGATGAACACCTGGCTGCCATTCTACGCCTATGCCCATATCTATCATAGTTACTTTGATCAGATCGTGCAGGCGAACGGGTATGTTCATGCGACGTTCATCCCAATGACCCTCAATCTTCCGATGTTCGGGGCGATGTTCGTGACCTGTTTCGGGGACAGACAGGGACGGGTGGCTCTCTATTTTCTCTTTCGGAGAATCCTGTTTCTTGCGGCGTTTCTGTCGTTCACGTTGTTTCTCGGGTTGATATTCTTTGATATTCTTCCAAAATATCAAGCACCGATCGTGATTGTCTATGTGCTGTTCAACGGATGGCTTCTAACCCTCGGATTTGCGACCCTGTATCTTGAACTGTATCTCATCGGGTTTGGAAAGCTTCGAAACATCATCGTATTCCGTTTTATTCAGATCTATTTTGTTTCAACAGCTGTCTGGGTTCTGGTGTCTCTTTGGCTCGAGCCACCAGTGATTCTGTTCTTTATGATGTGGTTGGTGATGCTTGGGATCGCATATGGATTCGTACGTTGGGAGTTTCAGGTTGATTTCGAACGCTTTGATTCAGATGAGGATGATGAGACCGAACCCGCACCGATCACCGAACGACAGCAGCTATTCATTAGCACCCTGATCGTGATGTATCGCTCTCATGTCAGGCGTTTGTGCAGGGAATTCCAGGAATTCTGTTGAATCATCTGGTCAGCGCAAAAATTTCTGGAGATTATATCATCTTCTGGAAGATGGTTCCATTCATCGGACACAACACCCTGTTTATGTTTGCGATCACGATCTTTGTGATCTTTGCGTATCGAGTTCGTCGAAACCCAAGGTTTCTTCGGGACTCGACCACGGGGTGGTCGATGATTCTGCGATATACGTTTTTCGGGAGCTTCATGCTGCTGATCGTAGTCTTTTTAGTCGAACCATTCTTGATCCGACTTGGGGGTACCCTGTTCGGGGTCTCTGATTTCACGAACTTCTATCACACGTTGATTCTGGTTATGCTGATTCTGCCAACCCTGTTCTACTGGATGGTTGCTGATTTCTTCAAGATGCTGTTTCTCCTGGATGATCGTTGGTCCTTCAAACATCTGATTCGATACGCGATCAGCACCGTGCTCGTTCGAGTGCTAGCAGTTTTTGTCTGCTATGCTATGCCTTTTTTACCATCCTAAATCCTGTGCTTCAGGTCGTTCTAGGTCAACCGCTGAGCCAGTTTGATCAGTTGATCGAAGTGATTGGTGCAACCTCAGTGATGTTCATGACTGATCTGAATTTTCTAGTATGGTATCTTCATCGATTCGAACGGATAGAGGTTTTTGGAAGACATCGACGCTTCTTTGATTGGATGATACAGAGCTCGATGCTCCTCATCCTCGTCGGAACACCGATCCTCATTACGATCTCGAAGCAGGGCGCCGAGGTCTCTCGATCTGATCGATATCTCTTGTTTTTGATCATCTTCCTTGCTGGTTGCGGAATCCTTTTTCTTATCGCCTATCTGATGATCTACGGTCTGTTCAGTCGAATCGAACGACGCATGCTCAAGCAGGAGATCCTGAGACTCGGACAGAGACCGATCACTTTCATTGAACGATTAATAATAGGAGAACACATCCGAAGGGATGAGCATCGTTCGAGATCTTGATCCTTCAAAGATTGAAACCTTCGATCAGCTGTTAACCGCATGGACGAACAGCGGGGGATTTCAGGCACCAAACATTGATCGAGCGGCCCTGATTCTTGCAAACTCAATCAAGGATCCGAAGTGTTTGAAGTTTCTATCATTCCCTGCGGCGATCATTGCGACGGGGGCTCGGGGCCTGATCTCCTACGCGATTCGACATCGTCTGATCGATGTGATTATCACAACCTGTGGAACGGTTGATCACGATCTTGCCCGGACCTACGCGAGCTACGAGCTCGGGGCGTTCGAAGACTCCGATCTCACCCTCGCAGCGCAGCATCTGCATCGTCTGGGTTCTGTTCGAATCCCTGCAGAGTCCTATGGGCCAACGATCGAGCGGGTTCTAGAACGTTTTCTTCCGCAGATCTATGATGTTTCGACCTCCCGGACAACCGAACAGATCTGTGCGGGAATCGGTCGTCTGATGTGGGAGGAGGGACATCATGATTCGTTGTTAGCCCTAGCATACCGTCATCAGATTCCAGTATTTCTACCTGGTCCGACGGATGGAGCGCTCGGTTCGGCTCTATGGCAGTTTGGACAGAACGGATCTAAGATCTTCATCGATCTGCTCGAAGACTCCGATCGTTTGGCAAATCTGATCTTCGATCACGAACGGACCTCAGCGCTGTGTTTGGGCGGGGGGATCTCGAAACATCATACGATCTGGTGGAATCAGTTCAAGGAGGGGTTGGACTATCTGGTTTATATTACCACTGCAAACGAGTACAACGGGTCACTCTCAGGCGCGCGTGATACCGAAGCAATTACCTGGAACAAACTTCGACCGAATGCTGAGTA
>Ga0007809_10000943_pt1 | contig 12306 bp, 16 predicted proteins | sample CryBogCBE02Aug07_FD_60383 | JGI IMG/M metagenome (GOLD analysis project Ga0007809, IMG submission 60383) | Freshwater microbial communities from Crystal Bog, Wisconsin, USA - CBE02Aug07 | ecosystem: Environmental > Aquatic > Freshwater > Lake | place: Crystal Bog, Wisconsin, USA | collected...
AGCCGTCACTGCCCAATTTGAACCAGAAGATTTAACTTACTATCTTATGGCATTTGAAGTAGATTAAATAACAGTATGATAGTTCATCGTTTCCGTATGGGTGATGTAGAGGATGCCCAACTCTATGCTGCTGGTCCTATTATCATGTGGCAACAAAGCGAGGCTGGCGCATGGGTAATGGAACATGCACTGCAAACTCCATCTTTCAAAACAGGTATTAATGGTCCTGACGGATACATTGGTTATTCTGTAATTATTGAAGCAAATTTTACACCAGAAGATGAAATTTATTTTTGGTTACGATGGGGCGATGAACTTACAAGCCATAGACGTGATTGGGATAGGTACTAGTCATAAATATTCTTATGGCAACTCTACAAGAACTTAAAACAACTGTATTTGATTATGTGCGTTACAGCCTTGGTGATGGCATCGTTGATGTTGAACTTGACCCAGTTCATTATGAAACTGCATTAAGTCAAGCACTTATACGCTATCGTCAGCGTAGCAGCAACTCAGTAGAAGAAAGTTATTCTTTTTTAAATCTAATAATGGATACTAATACATACACGCTACCAAATGAAGTAATTTCAGTAAGAAATTGTTTCAAAAGAAATATTGGTGCAAATAGCGGTACAAGTTCACAATATGAACCATTTGAAGCAGGTTTTGTAAACTTCTACATGATTCAAAGTGGGCGAGTGGGCGGTTTATCAACCTACTATTTGTATAGTTCTTTTCTTAAAGAAGCAGCAAAGATGTTTGGTGGATTTTTAAATTATACCTTTAATAAAACTACCAAAGAATTGACTATTATGCGCCGCCCTCGTGCTGATAATGAAACAATATTGCTATGGACAGAAAATTATAAGCCTGATGTTACATTGTTAACGGATATCTATAGCAATCCTTGGTTGCGTGAATATACTCTTGCTCGCTGCATGATGATGTTGGGTGAAGCACGTTCAAAATTTAGTACACTGCCTGGTCCACAAGGCGGTAGTTCATTAAATGGCACTGATTTGCTTACACGTGGTCAAGCTAAAATAGATGCGCTTGAACTTGAACTAACAAATTATGTTGCTGGTGAAACTCCAATGTGGTTTGTTATTGGATAATATTTGACATCCTTGGTATCTTTTGTTAAAGTAAAAACATGAAGATAATTGGTGTATGCGGTCTTATCGGTGGTGGCAAAGGAACCGTTGCGGATATCCTTGTAGGAAATCATAATTTTGAAAAAATTAGTTTTGCCGATCCTCTAAAAGATATGGTATCCAAGGTATTCAACTGGCCACGCCATTTACTTGAGGGCGACACAAAAGAAAGCCGTGACTGGCGTGAGCAACGTGATGATTGGTGGGCTGTTCGTCTTGGTATTCCAAACCTTACACCACGTTGGATACTACAGTATTGGGGAACCGATGTTTGTCGCGTTAATTTTCATGAAGATATTTGGATTGTAAGTTTAGAAAATAAACTTTCCAAAATTGTTAATAGCGGTTCTGCCCATAATTATAATAACATTGTAATTCCAGATACTCGTTTTCCTAATGAGATTAAAATGATTCGCAAACTTGGTGGCGAAGTGTGGGGTGTTCGTCGTGGCGAAGACCCAGATTGGATGATAAAACTTATCCAATATGGAGAAGAACCAAATGATATTCATCCAAGTGAATGGTCGTGGGTTCGTGAAAATATTGACCAACTTATTAATAATGATGGTACACTGCTTGATTTAGAAGAAAAAGTAAAAAATTTATTATAATATACGTATATAATTTGCAATAAACACCCATTTTAATCTATTCCGCTAAATATTAGCAACACCTTAAAGGAATAGACCCTATGGCAACATTAGTATCACCCGGCGTATCGGTTTCTGTCATTGATGAGAGCAACTATGCTCCTACTGGACCAGGAACAGTACCATTAATTCTTCTTGCAACAGCAAGCAATAAGGCAAGCACTGCGGGCGGAATTGCAACTTATACAACATCATCTACGGTAAATACTCTGCAACTTGTAACAAGTCAAAAAGATTTGCTTAATAATTATGGACTGCCAATTTTCCCTACTGATGCTAGTGGTAATCGTTTGTTTGGCAGTGAACTTGCAGAATATGGTCTTATGGCTGCACACAGCACACTTGGTGTTACTAACCAAGCCTATGTTCTTCGTGCTAATATTGACTTAAGTTCATTGCAAGGTAGCACTAATCGCCCGTATGGTAATCCAATTGGTGGTACACAGTGGCTCAACACAAATTTAACTAATTGGGGTATTTTTCAACTTAGTAATAATCAGTTTAATCAACAAAATCCAACTGTAATCACTGATAGTACACTAGTTAATAGCGGTATTCCTTATAGCAATGTGGGCGTAGTTGGTAGCTATGCAGTAAACTCTACAGATGTAAAAAACCCAATTTATCAAAAAGCTTACGACAATACTTGGAATCAAGTTGGCAGCACCGCATGGCAAACTAAAACTCCTACAATTATTGGTAGTGCCCAAGCATCTAACTTAAGCACATCAAGCACTTCACTTGTAATTAATAATAATACATTTACAATTTCAAATGCATCACCTGCAAATCTTGTTGCTACTATTAATAGTGCAAGTATTGCTGGCGTGACTGCAGCACTTATTAATGGTTACTTTAATCTTTTTGCAACTAGTGCAGCTTCTTCATATGGAAATTCAACGGCAACTGGCTCAATTGCAATTTCTAATGGTAGTGGCACTCCTCTTACGAACTTAGGAATTACTGCTGGCACATATAATTGCCCTATTCTACAATATAGCCCAAGCTATACAGTGCCAGCATGGAAATCAACCGATTCTTCACCAAGACCAAATGGCAGTGTGTGGATTAAAACAAATCCAGTTAACAATGGTGCAAATTTCTACGTTTACCGTTGGAATAGTGCAACCAGTAATTGGGATTCTATTCCAGCACCAGTGTTTCGTACTCGTCGTGAATCACTTTATTATTTTGATCCACTTCTAGGTGGATTGGGTATATCACAGAATACTTTGTTTATGAAGTATGATATCTATAGTAATACAACTGGCTCTTTCAAGTTATATCAATGGGAAGGAAATGCTGGACCACTTGTTGTCACTGGTAGTGTATCAAATCCAACATTTACAATTGGTAATTCTTTTAATATTCAAGTTACCACGCCCGGCACTTCTTCATCGGGAACTACTTACACAATTACTCTTACTGGTACTACTGCTGCAAATTTTGTAAGTCAAGTGCTAGCTGCAAATATTCCTAATTTAACTTGTACACTAACTTCAACTGGAAATATTCAATTTGGTCATACAACTGGGGGCGACATATATATTTCAGAAGTATCTGGTACACCTATAAGTTCAAATTCTACTGGAGCAGGCATTGTGCCTAACAGTACTTCTAATGTATTCTTTGAAAGCACTACCTATAGTGCAAGTTCAACTAACTACATGGTTTTAAGTAATTGGCAACCTGCACTATTGTTAAATCAACAGGCAACCGCACCAATTGTTGCGCCTGCTACTGGAACTTTGTGGTATTATAGCACTCCACTTGAAGCAGATATTATGATTAATGATGGAACTGCTTGGCGTGGATATCACAGTTCAGCTATTGTTAAAGATAGTCGTGGTTACACGCTTGCGAATACTGACTCACTTGGTCCAATCTTTAGTCCAACACCGCCTTCCTATCAAAGCAGTGGTGCATCTGTAACATATGGTGATTTATGGATTGATACAAGTGATCTTGAACATTATCCACAAATTCATCGTTGGCAAAATGTAGCTGGTACCGCACAATGGGTGCTAATTAATAATAGCGATAGTACAACTGAAAATGGTATACTTTTTGCTGATGCTCGTTGGGATTACAATGGTACATTTGATCCTGTTCTCAATGCAAAACCTGCTATTAGCACACTTATTACAAGTGACTATCTAGACCTAGATGCACCAAATCCACAAATTTATCCACGTGGCATGCTATTGTTCAATACTCGTCGCAGTAGCTATAATGTTAAATCTTTCGAGGCTAATGCATGGAATAGTCTAGATTATCCTCTTGTATCTTTGCCAAATGTAAAATCAACTTGGAATAGTTATAGTGGAAAGAATCAAAATGGTGTTCCTTACATGGGTCGCAAAGCACAACGTAATGTTATTGTTAGTGCATTAAAAGAAGCAGTAGATAATAGTACACAAGCACGTGAAGATCAGATTAACTTCAACTTGCTTGTATGTCCAGGTTATCCTGAACTAACTCAAAACTTAGCAACACTTAATAATGATCGTCGTAACACTGCTTTTGTTATTGCTGATGTTCCAATGGGACTTTCAAGCGATCCAACGGCGGTAAATAATTACATCACTAATTCAAATAGTGCTAGCAGTGATGGAGAAGATGGTCTTGTTACCAATGATCCATATGTTGGAGTATACTATCCGGGTGCTGCTTATACCAATGCTCTTGATGGAATTGGACAAGTAGTTGTTCCTATGTCACATGCAATTCTGCGTATGATGGTTAAGAGTGATCAAGCAAGTGCTCCTTGGTTTGCACCAGCAGGCGCTTTACGTGGTAAAGTTGATAATGTAATTAAGATTGGTTATGTTGATCGAGTTACTGGTTCGTTCTATAGTATTGGAACAAATCAGGGTCTTCGTGATCTTCTATACCAAAACAATGTCAACCCTGTTGCAGTATTTCCTGTTGATGGTATTCTTGTTTATGGCAACCATACCCGTCAAGCAAATGCTACTGCACTTGATCGCATTAATGTTGCACGTCTTGTAAATTACTTGCGTTATAGTTTAGAACGTCTTGCAAAGCCATTGGTGTTTGAACCAAATGATACGGTAACAAGAAATGCAGCTACACAGGCAGTAAGTGGTCTTTTGAATAATATTGTAGCACAAAGAGGCATTTATGATTATCTAGTTGTTTGCGATACTACAAACAATACACCAACTACTATTGACCGCAATGAGTTGCATATTGATATTGCAATTGAACCTACTAAAGCTGTTGAATTTATCTATATTCCAGTGCGTATTTTGAACACTGGTGCATTGGCTGGTACAGGTGCAAATCAAGGTGGTTTAAGTAATACTACATCAACCGTTGCTCTTGGCTCAGTTAATACAACTGCATAATAGCAATTTAGTGATAAAAAACAAAAAGCCGCTAGCAATAGCGGCTTTTTTAATATACGGACAAAATAAAAGTAAGCAATCTATTATAAATACTTCTATAGGAGATATAAGATGGCAGTTGCATCACTACTCAAAATGACGGTTCCAGTTGCTAGCAACAGTGACCAGAGTGCAAGTAATCAGAGCTTGTTAATGCCTCTGTTAAAGTATCGTTTTAGAGTAACATTCTTAAATTTTGGTGTTACTAACCCTACTACGGAACTTACTAAGCAGGTTATGAGTTTTACAAGACCAAATTTAAATTTTAATCCATACACACTTGATATCTATAATAGTAAAATGTATCTTGCTGGTAAACCAGAATGGCAACAAGTAACATGTGAATTGCGTGATGATGCAAGTGGTGCTGTTCGCCTACTTGTTGGCGAGCAAATTCAAAAACAATTTGACTTTGCTGAACAGAGCAGTGCTGTTAGTGGTATTGATTACAAATTTATTACACAATTTGAAGCACTTGACGGTGGCAATGGCGCAAATAATCCAAACGTTCTTGAAACTTGGCAAATGTATGGTTGCTTTATTAGTGAAGTAAATTATAATAATTTTGAATACACAAGCAATGATCCAGCAACAATTACGCTAACATTGCGTTATGATAATGCTTTACAAATTCCAAACAGCAATGGCGTTGGTAAAAAAGTAACAAGAACAAGTGGAGCCAGCGTTACTGGCTAAGGATTAAGCCATGGCTTCGCTTTTTAGTTATCTTCATTCATCATTAAGTGGGAGGCAAATGCATGATTATGCGCATGCCTCTCAAGTATTTCGCTCAAATAACTTTGCTCGTGCACCAAAATCAAAGTATCTTTTTTATGTTAATTTTGTAGTTTCTAGTGATGTGCCGAGCAACATAGATACAAGTGAAATTGGATATCTTGTAAAAAGTGTAGAGTTGCCTAAATTTTCTATAGACGTAAAAGATCTTAATCAATATAATCGACATGTTTATATTCAAGATCGTATAAAATACGAACCAATTACTATTAAATTTCATGATGATAATAATAATGGATTGCGAGTATTGTGGCAAGACTATTACAATTATTATTATGCAGATGGTCAATATGGATCAAATGATTTTAATTATGATGATAGATATCAAACCCGTCTTCACAGCAGTTGGGGATTAGATAATGGAAGCGATGTTCCTTTTTTCAGTGCAATAGAAATTTATAGTATGTATGGTGGACAAAGCAATAAAATAACTCTTATGAGTCCAGTTATAACTAATTTTTCACATGATACACATGAATATTCAGAAAATCAAGGCATTATGGAAGCAAGTATGCAAATTCGTTACAATGCTGTAACATATGAAGATGGATTTGCAAGCGGTATACCTGGTTTTAATAATGGTTTTTCATATGACACAAATCCAAGTGGATTGACCGATTCTTTGTTAGGAAATTACATTGATCCTATTACCGGCGTATTAAGCCGCCAAACCGATGGATTTGTAAATCCTGTACAATTACGTCAATCACAACAAAGTGAGTTTGGTTTTATTAATCAGGGACGACAATATAATCCAACAAGCAATGCTGGTTTAACAGAAATTGAATTAGCAGCAATTATACAAAATAATGCTGCTAATTCTGGTAATGGAAATACTATTTTTCCAACTGCTAATTTAAATCAACCAATTTATAGTCAAAATTCTGCAGAAGTTCAGCCAATCGCTAATCCAGATTCATCATCAAGTACTACTAATCCAGATAAAACAAACATTAATACATTCTCAACAGCAAATCCTTATACAACTGGCAGTTACCAGTATGCTTTGTTTAATCAAGGATACAGCACATCACAAATTAATAGTGCATCACAATTTATTAACACTGTTCCTTCTAACACGTTGAAAGAATATCAGCAAACTAATAATATACCAACTACAATACAAACACAGACTGTTGTTGCTCAAAAATATATTGATAGCCCATCAAATGTAAGCGATATAGGCACTATAGATTATGGTCAACCAATTTCTACACCAAGTCAGATTAATTTCAGTAATCCCGTTGCACCAGTTGCTCCAGTTTATAATAGCAATAGTTGGCAAAATACTTTACTTTCACAAGGATATACCCCTAACGATATTGCCCTTGCATCTTCGCAGATATCTAAATTAAATGTTTCGACAGGAACAGACCTTGTTCCTATTGCAATAGGTTATATAAAGTATAATAAAAATACAATAGTATAAATATTTTTATGGCAAATTTACCTAATACAGTTGAAAATACAAATCCTAGCGTTTTCTTTAATGGTTACTTTAGTCAACCACTGCAAATAAGTGATGCAGTTTGGGAACAAGTTTATGGTTATTTTCTCACACTTACAAATGATTCAGCATCAGCAAGTGCATTAGCACAAGCAGTGATTGCGCTTACCTACAATAATAGTCTTGATCCACTAACTGTTATTGCACAATTTCGAGCAGCACCAAATGCATCAAATGTAAAACAATTATTAATAAGTTTTTTCAATAGTGCAAAGGGCGCAACAAGTAAACTTGGATATACTCGGAATAATGCTATACCGCCAAGTGTTTCTAGAAACATAATTCCATGAGTTTAAAATACAGTCAAGGTTTGTATGAACCTAAAAATCCACAAAAGTATGCTGGCAAAGGAAGTATTAGGTATCGCAGTAGTTGGGAACTGAAATTTATGCAATTTCTAGACTCTCATCCGTCAGTAAAACATTGGGCAAGTGAAAGTATAAGCATACCATATAAAAATCCAATAGTTAATAAGACTAAAAATTATGTGCCAGATTTTTTTATTGTATATGAAGATGCAAATGGTAATCGTAAAGCAGAAATTGTAGAGATAAAACCATACAAAGAAACAAGTTTAGAAGCTGCGGGTCGTAGTCAAAAAAATCAAATACAGGCAGTAGTAAATTTAGCAAAGTGGCAAGCTGCAAAATCATACTGCGATGGACAAGGCATTGAATTTAGAATTTTGACTGAACACGATATGTTTGCTGGCACCAAAAAGAAAAAACGATAATTAATAGTATGACACAGAAACTTGAAGATTTATTCCACTTGCCGCCAGCACCAAGTAAAGAAGTTGTAGAAGCATTGGAAAATGCGCATCAAATTGAAAGCAGTTTGCCACAGGTAGCAGAAGACGCACTTGATAAAGATTTAGACCATTTAGCAGACCAAGCAGTAGAAAGTTTTGAAAACCTACAGAGTCTTGGAATGAATGTGGAAGCGCGTTTTGCTGCTCCAATCTTTGAAGCAAGTGCAAAGATGTTGACAGCAGCCGTAACTGCTAAACTTGGAAAAGTACAAAAGAAACTTAAACAAACTGAAATCTTGCTTAAAATGCAAAAAATGCAACATGATATGAATAAAGATAGTGGCAACGAACCAGATACCATTGAAGCTCAAGTATTTGACCGCAACGAGCTTCTTAATAGTTTCCGCAAAAAACAATAAATACTTAATAAAAAAGGTTTAGCGATGAAAACCCTAAGACAATATATTTCAGAAACTGAAAAAAAGTATGGTTTCCGTGCAAAGCTTGCTGCGGAACTTACTAATGAACAAATGGAAAGCTTAAAGAAGGTGCTTTCACGTTGGAATCTTGAAGCTATCAGTGAACCAAAACGTTTACCTGTGAGTGAAGATCATACAGGATTTTTGCATTTAAAGGCAACAGAAATATCAATGGTTGATATTGTTATACAATATCCTGCAACTCCAGCAGAAATTCAAGCGGCAATCCATGAATCAACACAAGTATCACTGAGTCGTATTCTTGTTCTTACACCAAATCAGGAAATTTTAGCAGCACCTATGGCACCAGAAGCAGAAGGTCAAGCAATTCTTGAAAAGAACTATCCAGAACAAAAAGCACCACAGTTGCTTGCAGATTTAGCAAATGCTATTTCAACAAGTTCAATTGAATATCCTTTTGCTGTAAAACCAACTAAAGGCACAACTACAAATGATATTCCACAGAGCAACACGAGTCCTGTTGGAACAACAAAAAACAAACTCCCAGAACGTGGAAGAACAGGACGATAACCATGCAAATGATTGATGTATTAAACAAACTTAAAGAAATTGAAAGCCGCAGTCCAGAAGAACTTGGTCGAGCAATTGCCAGTGTTGCAAAGTTAAATGATATTACGGCATCATCAACAAAAGTTGCAGAATCAAAACCAACAACTATGCCAGAAACTAGTAATGGTTCTTATATGGTTGATGTTCTTAACAAGCTTCGTGAACTTGAATCACGTAGTCCAGAAATGGCACATGCTATTGCAAATGCTACCAAGATGGGAGCACCTGTTTCTGCACCAGTTGCCGAAGGTATTGAAATTAAGACTAGTGGCGATGATGCTATCCTTGCACAAATTCTAAAGCTTGCTGGTATGGTTGGTGGGGTAAACTCGCCAGATATGGCAGGTGAAACTGGTGATATTTCACATCACGATATGCCAGAGATACCACATGACCATGCAATGACAACTCTACCAAGTGTTGGTGCAAATCTTCCACCAATGGATGCACCAATGGGTGGCGATGATATGGAGATTGACTTTGGTATGGACAAAGATAAGCCAATGAGTATGAGCGGACCAGAAGCTATTGAAGATGCCGCAGAGCGCCCATATACTAATAGCCCACATGAAATGACAAAGACAATTAGTGCAGCAGTACCAAAAGGAAATGACGTGAATCGTCCAAAGGGAACTTATCCAAAGGTTGCTGGTGGAGACAATCCAACACACGTAGCTGTAAGTTTTGACTAAGGAATAACGCAATGAATTTTTTAGATTATGTAGCACAAGTAGACAGAGCAATGAAAGCACCAGTAACAGGTGATATTGTTAACATTGAACTTAATAGTGTTACAAGTGTTCTAGCAACTGTAGTTGAACATAGCGATAAACATGTTACGATTGCGCTTGATAATCCTGCTTGGAATCTATTAGATCGTAATAAATTGCTTAGTGAAGGTGCTCGTCAACAGATGGCTGAGTTTATTCTTACATTTGAAAAAAACGGTGAAAAAATTAATAAAAAATTTATGCATCAGCCACCAATGGAAGCCGCTGGTATTACCCAAGATTTTGTTCGTAATATTGCAAAAAGTAATAAAATTCATGAAACTATGAAAGAGCAAGGTTATAAACTGCGTCATGCAGTTGCTAGTTTAGTTGAAACTGATCAACTTCCAGAAAGTGATGTAACTGTAATTGCTCGTAACCCAAGTGCAACAGAAGCACGTGTTACTTTTGAATGCGTGTTTAAAAAGACAGATGAAAATCGCAATAGAATTTTCTTAGAAACGGTAGATTGCAGCACCAAAACTGATACTGCACAATACTGGAGTCTTCCTGTAAAAACGAGAGGCTAATATTATGAGAGCCAACGAGTTTATAAGCGAAGCCAAGTCTAAAGTTCATCCAGATCACGCATCAACTATGCCAATGAGCGTAGTTTATCCTGACATGGATATGGGATATGATTATTATCGTTTCATGACTCGTGTTGCTGGTCATCCGCATCATAATGCAGATCATGACCATGAACACTTTAGAGACAGTCCAGTTGCTGCTGCATATACTCAACAAGAAATGGATATGTTGGCAAGTGCTATTCGTGGCACAGGATATAAATCAAAAGTAATTACAGATACAAAAGGGGTAGAACCATCTTCTACAAATAAAGCAAGCCCCGTTCCACATAATAGCGGTGCAAGGAAGAAAAAATGAGAGCGCATGAATTTGTAAGTGAAGCAGCAGATTATGCTGGTAGCAAGGGAATGTCACAGCAGGCTCTTACAACTATTTCTAATGCATTTTTATACCCTGAATTAGATAACAGTAGTGGTTATAAAGCGTATCGCTTTGGTGTAGCACTTGCTGGTATGCCAGATCATGAAATGGAAAAAGAAGGTCCAACTGGTCTAAAAATGGTAACAATTAGTTATACACCAGCAGAAGAAGAAATACTTCAAAAAACTGCAGCATATTTTGGCACTCCTCGTGTTCGTTTGACACCAGATGGTAGTGATGAACCAAACTATGTAAATCAAAAAAGTCCAGTTCCGCAAAACAGTGGCAAGCAGATTAAAAGACATGCGAGCAAGTGAATTTTGTGAAGATAAAAGTTTTGGATATGCGCTAAGTCAGCATGGAACACATCTTCATAAAAAAGAAAAACGTAAGAGTATACAGCCAGGTACCGAAGATTGGTTCAAACTTTGGTTTGCTCGTCCATTCTTAACTCACGAGAAACCTCCAAAAGGTAAATAATAGTATGAGAGCCAAAGAATTTATTTCTGAACAAACAGAAGCAGAACACGAACAAGGTCGTGCAGGTGATCACGCTGAATATGAAGCACGTGGTATGGCTGGTGCTTACACTATCCCTGATGCTAGTGCTAATTTCTATCAAATGTATCGCTATGGTATTATGATGGCTCGTGCACCCGACCCACAACCAGATGCATTTGATGAGCAAACTAACTTAGGCGATAAAATGATTGTTATGCCTTATGATGAAGGAAGTTTGGAAACAATGCTTGCCGCAAGTAAAGCAACTGGTATGCCACCAAAAAACATTAGTCCTTATACTAATAAGGACGAAAACGAAGCAGTAAATCGCACCAGTCCAGTTGCTAAATTTGTTCCAACAAAGCGTCCATCATCACGCAATTAACCTACGTAATCTAACCAACTTTTATGCTTAATATTATAATTAAACTGTTTGCGACGAGCAGTTAGTGTCCAGTAATCTGGTCTAAATGGCTCACGAATTGGTTTAATTAACTTATTGCCTTTGTTGTGATTACACTTCTTACAAGATGTAGCACAGTTTTCCCAATTGGTCTTGCCACCCTTACTAAGTGGAATAACATGGTCAATGTTAAGGTCATGCGGTTCAAAGGTTTCAGCACAATACTGACACTGAAATAAGTCACGAATATACAAATTTTGACGGCTGAAACGAATACCCTTGCTAAAGCTATGATAATCTTTAGTTATAGCAAGCGCAGGCACAAACATAGTCATTGAGGGACTATGAATTTCCCAATCATC
>Ga0007809_10000944_pt1 | contig 12296 bp, 13 predicted proteins | sample CryBogCBE02Aug07_FD_60383 | JGI IMG/M metagenome (GOLD analysis project Ga0007809, IMG submission 60383) | Freshwater microbial communities from Crystal Bog, Wisconsin, USA - CBE02Aug07 | ecosystem: Environmental > Aquatic > Freshwater > Lake | place: Crystal Bog, Wisconsin, USA | collected...
TGTGCGGCGATGGAAGGCTTCACGCCAGATCACCGATTTTGGACCGTCCAATACTTCGGCGCTAACTTCTTCGCCACGATGCGCTGGTAGACAGTGCATGAAGATTGAATCGTTAACAGTTAGGTCCATTAAATTTTGGGTAATTGCATAAGGTGCCAAGGCTTGTAATTTTTCCGATCTAACTTCCTCTGGATCGCCCATCGACATCCAAACATCGGCATAAAGAACTGATGCATCTTTGGCTGCAGCTTCAGGATCGGTTAAGACTTCAATTTTTGCGCCACTTGTTTGAGCAATTTTTTGCGCAGTTGCAACAGCATCTTTATCTGGTGCCCATTTACCTTCGGGTGTTGCAACAACAACATGCGCACCCATGATGGCACCCATAATTAGCCAGGCGTGTGACATGTTGTTACCATCGCCAATATAAGAAAACTTTCGACCAGAAACATCTTTGCCAAATACTTCGCGAATAGTCATCCAGTCAGCAAGTAATTGTGTTGGGTGATCGGTATCGGTCAAACCATTTATAACCGGGATAGATGACCACTTACCTAATTCATCTACATCTGCTTGGGCAAATGTTCGCACGATGAGGGCGCTGGCAAAGTTGCTGATAATTCTTGCAGTGTCGGCAATTGTTTCACCGCGACCTATTTGTAAATCTTCAGATCGTAAAAATATTGGATGAGCACCGAGATGCGCAGCGGCGGTTTCAGAGGCAATACGTGTGCGAGTAGAAGATTTGGTCATGTAGATCGCAACGCTTTGATTTGCTAGCGCGGTATTCGCGCGAAGTGGATTGCTTGCAAAACTACCAGCGGTATCCAAGAGCATTTCGACATCTGTACGAGAGAGATGTTCGGTGCGAAGCAGATCTTTCATCTGCAAATAATATGCTAATTCAGAGTTATCTAACCCCCGATCGGTAGAATCCTCTTCATGGGAATCTTTACGCGCAAAACAGATGCGTTTTCTGATGTGATCACAGAGGAAGAAACCCATTTATCGCACGAAGATGGCGATCACGAAAGATTTGCCCACTATGTTCGCAAAGAGAAGATTGTTGAATCGGCGGTAACTGGCAAACCAGTCCGAGCTCTCTGCGGCAAGAAATGGGTCCCAAGTCGCGACCCCGAGAAGTTTCCAATCTGCCCCATGTGTAAAAAGATTTATGACGGTCTTAAAAAGGAATAATCGCGGCAAGCGCGCGAGGTTAGCTTCATTAACGATTGTCGCGCTTTTACTTACAACTTTATTTAATTTATTTTCTTTAACCGCCAATGTTGCCCGAGCCGATAACCCACCCAGAAAGATTTTGACTGGTTGGCTTCCATATTACGGAATGAAGACCGCGCTGCCGTCTGCAGTCCAGAATTCCGATCTAATAAGAGATGTATCACCGTTTTGGTACACCGTCACCAACGAGAACACGATCACCGATTTGTATACCCCGGCAAACCCATCGGTTCCAATTTCGGTTCCGATCGCAACTTTGCAAAGTATGAATTTCACAATTCTTCCAACGATTACCGATGGCACTAATAAAGGAGTATTAGCTGGATTGATCGCGAAGGATTCTTCGCGGGCAAATTTAGTCAGGGCGCTGGTCAATTTAGCTACTACAAAATCAAACGTTGGAGTCGATGTCTACAATGGAATTGATTTAGATTTTGAAAACTTTGCTTTCGTCGATGGAAACACAACCTGGCCAACCACTGCCGTTAATTGGGTTAAATTTATAACCGACTTGTCAGCCGCGCTTCACTTACAAGGAAAATTATTGTCAGTAACAACACCAGTTGCTTTTGATCCTGCTTCCGGCAAAAAAGGTTATTACGTTTATGACTGGCCGCATATTGGCCCGCTAATTGATCGCCTTCGAATTATGAGTTATGACTACTCAACAACTACGCCGGGACCAATAGGACCAATCAACTGGACCGAAGATGCAATTAAGTGGGCGATAGCTTCAATGCCCGCATCAAAGGTGTTTGTAGGTATTGCTGGATATGGCCGCGATTGGGTGACAAAGGTTGATGGAATTTGTCCGGCCGATGTTGCGTCGGTAATTAAGACAAGTGCAAAAGCTGCAACATTTGTAATGCGCGATGCAGCAAATCTTGCTTCGAGTTATGGCGCAACTCCAACTTTTAATAGTATTTACAGTGAAAGTAACTTCACTTACCAAAAAACTTACAATGGAAATACTTCCGCTGGATTGGCAACAACTTGCACTGCAACCAGAACCGTTTGGTATCAGGATCCAAAGGCTTTTGCCGACCGTGCTGCCCTTGTTGCGAAGTATCGATTGGGCGGATTAGCGCAATGGACTTTAGGAATGGAAGATCCATTAGCGACAAGTGCGATTCGTGATTTAGCAAAGACAATTGCGCCGGATGCTGTTGTTGCAAGTATTGCTACTGATTTAACAACCGTTAGCTTGGGTACCGGCGTTCGGATTACTGGAACTCTCAAATTGCCAGATGGTAGAGCGCTAACTGGAATTCCTGCGCGAATTGAAGCCAAGAATCAAGTAGGGGATTGGCACCAGGTTTACTCCGGCATTACTGCGCTAGACGGGTCGATAAGTGCAAAATTGATCCTCGGTTCAAATTCGCAATTGCGAGTTAGCAGTGATGCTTCTTGGGAACGATTAGCTGGCCTTTCGAGCACCGCATCGCTAAATGTAAATCGCCTAATTTCTTGGCGAAGTCCAGTTTCAATGAAAGCAGGAGCTTCATATTTAATAACCGGCCAAATTCAACCAAAGGTCGGGTCAGTTCCAGTTTCGTTGTTAGTAAACGGAGTGGCCGATCCGGCAAGCGATACCGTAACCGCATCTGATGGAAGTTTTAGCTTTAAATTGCGCCCATCGGTTTCTGGAATTATTAAATTACAAATAAGCACTCCAGCCGATCCAAGTTTCGTCGCAACTACTACCGATTCCTTTAGTGTTTTAGTACGGTAGTCCTGATGGCAACTTCAACCGATACTCTTTCAAAAGCCGATGTCAGCATCGATCAGCTTTTAGAACGTCCCTGGGTAACTATCGTTTGGGATGATCCGGTTAATCTGATGGGATATGTAACCCATGTATTTATAAAGTTATTTGGATTTTCAAAAGAACGTGCGCATGAATTAATGATGCAAGTACATGTGGAAGGCCGCGCGGTTGTTACATCAGGATCTCGTGAAGAGATGGAGCGGGATGTACAACGGCTACATGAACATGGTTTATGGGCAACCCTCTCGCGCGATGACAAGATTTAATTGAATGTCTAATTTCGAGCGCGTAGGGGATGGATTCTCACTCGAGCTAACCCTTGATGAAGCACACATACTTATTAATTTAGCCGAACAACTTCTAGAACTTCTTGGCGAAGGTGATTTTTTCCATCACTACGATAGTTCTGATCCGCTTGCCCAACTTTTAACTATGCCTTCAGAAATTCTTACTCCCGATGATCCAGTTCTGCTTCGTTTGCTCCCAAATGCATATGCAGATCCAGAGGCAGCTTCAGACTTTCGCCGCTACACCGAGCCAGCACTTAGAAGTAGCAAGCAACGCAATCTTCGACTTATCCGCGAAGAGTTGACAATCTTGGTCGATGAAAACCACGGCGGCACTATCGAAAATCTTGATGGAGATATTTGGTTAACGGCGCTAAATGATTTAAGAATTGCGCTTTCGGTACGGCTCGAAATTGATGAAAATAGTTTTGAAAAATTTGAGTTGCTGCCAGAGACCGATCCGCAAAAATCTGTTTATGCCGTTTATTTCTGGCTTGGTTGGCTGCAAGAGAACTTACTCAACAAAATTACTTCCTAACCAAGCACTTTTAGAGCGGGCAAACTGGGTTATTTGGCGACTAGAATTGTCGCGTGAGCAACGTAGGAATAACCGCAGAGTCACCAATCGGGATTTTCGATTCAGGTGTTGGCGGATTAACCGTTGCCAGAGCGATCATTGATCAACTTCCAAATGAGTCCATTCTTTATGTGGGGGATAGCGCGAGAGGCCCATATGGCCCACGTCCATTGGCAGAAGTTCGCACCTTCTCTTTAGAAATTTTGGATCAACTTGTTAAAGCTGGATGCAAAGCAATCGTTATTGCTTGCAACACCGCAAGTTCGGCAATGCTTAGAGATGCCCGCGAAAGATATGAAATCCCCGTAGTCGAAGTTATCCAACCAGCGGCACGGAGAGCAGTTTCAGCAACGCGCACTGGAAAGGTTGGCGTTATCGGTACGACCGCAACAATAGATTCTGGTTCTTACTTAGATGCTTTTGCTGCCGCGCCACAATTAGAAATTACTTCAGTTGCTTGCCCCCGGTTAACTGAATTTGTTGAACGTGGCGAAACATCAGGCCCCGAAATCACGAGGATCACAAAAGAATATTTGCAACCACTTATTGATCAGAAGATCGACACCTTGGTTTTGGGTTGCACCCACTATCCACTTTTAACCGGCGTTATCTCCTACGTAATGGGAAATGATGTCACCTTGGTTTCAAGCGCGGAAGAAACCGCAAAAGATCTCTATCGCGTCTTGATTGAAAATAATTTACTTAACCAAAAAGGAAACCCAACTTACAAATTTGTTTCAACTGGAGATAGTGAATTGTTTGCCAGCCTGGCCCGCAGATTCCTTGGCCCAGAAGTCGTCAAGGTTGAGAAAACTATTTAATTAAATTTAACCCGAGTAAAAACCAAAGTATCAAACTAAAACAATAAACCAAAGAAACAATATAGAGAGAACGGTAAAAGTAGATGAGCACTGAAAGAATTGGCGGCCGCGCGGATGATTCACTTCGCGAAGTTAAGTTCACTCGTAATTGGTTAAATAATGCCGAAGGTTCAGTTCTTGTTGAATTTGGAAATACCCGCGTACTTTGCGTTGCATCATTTACTCCAGGTGTCCCTCGTTGGTTAACTGGTAAAGGTAAGGGATGGGTGACTTCGGAATATGCAATGTTGCCACGTGCGACACATTCCAGATCTGATCGCGAAAGTGTAAAAGGAAAACTTGGTGGACGTACTCAAGAAATTTCAAGATTAGTTGGTCGTTCACTACGCGCGATTGTTGATATGGATGCACTAGGCGAGAACACGATTGTTATTGACTGCGATGTTCTTCAAGCCGATGGAGGAACAAGAACTGCTTCGATTACCGGTGCATATGTTGCACTCGTCGATGCAATTAATTGGGCAAAGAGCGCCGGACATATAAATCCAAGTAAGCAACCAATAATCCAAGGTGTGTCAGCGATTAGCGTTGGAATTATCGGTGGGGTTCCAAAACTGGATCTCTGCTATGAAGAGGATGTAACGGCCGATACCGATATGAATATCGTCTGCACGGCTGATGGAAACTTCGTGGAAGTTCAGGGAACTGCTGAGGGAAAGCCATTTGATCGCAATCTCTTGAACTCACTTCTTGATTTAGGGACCAAGGGTTGTTCCGAGCTAAATAAATTGCAGATCGCGGCCCTTTCGAGCCCGGCAAAATAAATCGAATTAGACTTTATTTAGCGAATGAATCAAATCGTCTTAGCTACGCGAAATCTTGGCAAAGTAGCGGAGTTTGAAAGACTTCTTGGCGCCGTTGTGGATCAAGCAAATGCCGAGCCAATAAAAGTACTTGGCTTAGCTGATTTTCCGAAGATGCCAGATGTTGAAGAGACTGGCACATCGTTTGTGGAGAACTCCCTTTTGAAATCGCGCGCCGTTAGTGAATATACAAATCTTCCCGCGATTGCTGATGACAGCGGATTATGCGTTGATTTTTTAAATGGCGACCCAGGAATCTTTTCGGCCAGGTGGGCCGGTAAGCATGGTGATGATGCGGCAAATAATACAAAGGTTTTGCAACAATTAGCAGGTGTGCCGATTGAAAAGCGCAGCGCCTACTTCACTTGTGTTGTCACTTTAGTTTTTCCAAAGGGGCATCAAAATGAAAGAGTTGAAGTAATTGAAAGTGGAAAATTAACTGGACAGATCACTTTCGAGCCGCGGGGGAGCGCCGGCTTTGGTTATGACCCGATTTTTATACCTACGGGTTATGAGTTAACAATGGGTGAATTTGGACCGGGGGCAAAGGACGAAATAAGCCACCGCGGCCAGGCGATGCGCAAGATTGCACCTCAAATCTCCTCGCTTATCTGACCGCAAATTAACCTTCAACACAGAAGCCGAGTGGGCGCTGACCTCTTTACTTTCCTGCGCTATTCTTAAACCCTGGTTCAAGCTTGAAGCAGGAGCCTGAACGTAGCAAGTTAAGCAAGAACGTAAATTAAATAAATAGTTAGTCATCAAAGGAGAAAACGTGGCAGTTAAGAAGAGCGCAAAGAAGGCCGTTAAGAAGACTGCAAAAAAATCTTCAGTTAAGAAGACTGCAAAGAAGAGCGCAGCTAAGAAATCATCTGCCAAGAAGGTTGCAAAGCGCGTAGTTAAGAAGAGCGCAAAGAAGTCAGTCAAGAAGGCCGTTCGCAAATCTGCAAAGAAGGCGACAAAGCGCCGTTCCGCTAAGGCATCTTCTGCTTCTGCATCAATCGTTATTCCACCAGTACCAACTTCTTATTCTCGCTCATCCATTTCAACACCAACAACTTCAGCTAGTCCAGTCACCTCTTCAGGCAAAGTAAATAGGGATGCCGCACTTGTTGGAAATGCGAAAGATGCATCAAATTCAAAGTCTTCTTCTAGAGTTGTAATCGCAGTAATTGCAGGAATCGTTGTTTTGGCTCTAGTGGTTGTTGCACGTAACTCTTCTAGTACAAAGAGTGCTGCCCCTGCTGCATCATCAACTCCGGTTGCATCAAGCGCACCAGCTTCATCAACTCCAATGGCATCGCAATCAGCTGCACCAGCAGCTTCTGCTTCTTCTTCAACATCTTCGTCGAAGAGCGCAATAGCGACAGCTCCTTCAGCCGCAACAGCTGGACACGGTGGACCTGAAAGTGTTAACTCTCATCTCACTTCAAACGGTGCAACCATTTCTTGGAAGGCACCTGCTGGTTCAACTGGAGTTGCAAACTACAACGTTGAAATCAGTGCAAATGGTGGCGCTTGGAAGTTGATCTCAACTCTTCCTGCTTCACAACTTTCAATCGATGTTACAAAGTCTGATGCAACCGGATGGTCTTCATTCCGAGTTTCAGCTGTTTATTCAGATGGACAAACAATCGTCGGAAATACTGTTTTAAACAAGCCAACATTTGGCTTGCCAGGACAATTTCACTAATTCATTCCTAAAGCTTCGAGAATGGCAGCAGCGTAAACGTTGTTGCCATTTTCGTTTAAGTGGACACCGTCAGGTGCAAAAAACTCTGGATGATTATCAGAAATTGAGTTCCAGTCAATTAATTTAACTTGCGGATAGCTAGCGATAACTTCGTTAATCAATCGATCGTTTTCTTCACGCCAAGGCCGTGGTACAGCGGTATTTACCAAGACAATTTTTGGTTGATGCTTAATCAGTTCCATCAAAGTTATTAAATCTGATTTCACCAAGGCGTTGTTATTTCCAACATCCAAAACCACCGTGGAATGGGGGACTTGAGGTTGATCTGCCTTTACGACATCGATCAATTCACCAATCTGTCGACCAACTCGCGCATTAACAAGTGCCAAGTTCATTTTGGCGGCAAGACGAGTCTTTACTCCAAGGATGATCGAATCACCGGTTAACCAAATTCCGTCATTACTTGGAGAGATAGTGGTTTCTGAGAGAGAAATATCCTTCTTAAGGATTTTCACTTGGTGATCGTTTCGATACCACGCGGCGCTTGCCGAAGTAATTGTTAAAGTAGAAATAAGAGCAATAACGGAACCAAGAAATATTCGTTGGCGCTTTTGGGTTCGCTTTGTTCGATATTTAATGCCGCGAATCCAGTTCTGAAACACTTTCCGGCGAATCGGAATCTCTAAGTAGCGAAGTGAAATATTGGCACAAGCTAGAACCAAAAGAATTCTTGCAACGTTTAGCGCGGTAGCCGAAGCAGCTGCTAAATCAATGGATGGACGAGTAATTTGAAAAATTACCCAGTGCCATAAGTAGATTCCATATGAACGTTCGCCGATCCAGAGCAATGGCTTGCTGCTAAGAATTGGTGCAAACCGAGATGCTGGGTGAACCAAAGAAATTATTGTTGCACAGCCAAATATTCCTGCTAGGGGAAATGCCAATCGATAAAGCGTCGCGTTGCTCTCATTAATAAAGAGAAATGTGCAGAGCAAACCGAACATGCCAAATAGTCCGATGCCGTCAATAAAATCTTGTGCTCTTTGACTGATATTTGCCGTCAGATTACGAGGTATCCAGCTAACAGCAAGAGCAGATCCGAGAAATAAGCCAAGGCTGTGGGTATCGGTACCGAAGTAAATATGGCTGACTTTTGATGATGAATTGTTATCAACGCGAAGTGAGAACAAGAAGAGCGCGATGCCAGATGAAAGAGCAATAGCAAGAGCGGCACGGGCTACATTCTTTCGACCATATTGGCGCCAGATGAAGTAAAGAATGAATGGCCAGATAGCGTAGAACTGGGCTTCAACTGCAAGTGACCAAGTGTGTTGAAGAAGTGGTGGGCGACCATTCGCCGCAAAGTAATCTTGATGCAACGCAACTAAGTGCCAGTTATTTGTTCCAGTTAAAACGTAAGGTGCATCCAAGAGCAACCTACGAATCGCATCTGGTGCAAAAATTGCTGAGATTAAAATGCTAACTACTACAACAGCAAGAAGTCCGGGGAAAAGTCGTCGCACACGGGCCCAATAAAACTCGCGCAGATCAAGGCCGTTAATGCCTTCGATCGAATCAAGAATTAATCTAGTAATTACATAACCAGAAATTACAAAAAATAGATCAACACCGAGAAAGCCACCGGGAATCCACTTAACCCCTAAGTGGTAAAGCAGGACCGCAGAAACGGCAAGAGTACGAAGCCCATCAATTGGTGGGATGTAACTTCGTTCTCTTTTACTTATATATGGCAGGGAAGGCATTGCGAAAATTACCTACGCTTTTTAGCAGGACTCTTCTTCGCACTCTTCTTTGCAGAACTTGATCCCGTTGAACGTTGGGCGGGAACTTGATCCTCAGTTGTTGGGAAGCGACGCTTTACTGGGCGGTTTTGATCATCGAGATTTGAATCAATTTCAATTTGAAGTCCTGATAGACGATTGAAAGCTGTTTCAAGCCGCGCTTTTGTCTCCGCAATCGCACGCTCCGCAGCGGTAAGTGATTGGGTTTGGATTCTATATAGACGTTCTGATTCTGTGATTGCGGAAGTCAACCAGCCGCGGAAGTTTCCAATTTCGGAAGTAGCGGTATTGATGATTCGTTCTGCTTCGCTGCGAGCGGCACTGGCAAGTGCTGCTGCTTCACGCTTGCTCTCATTAGCAAGGGTTTGAGCCGCGCGAAGGGCCTTATCCTTAACTTCTTCTGCTTCTGCTTCGGCGGTCTCTAAATATTTGCGTCCACGAGATTCTGCACCAGAAAGTATTGAACGCGCCTTAGATTCGGAACTTTCTAACTTTTCCTTTGCGATGCGTGCTGCTTCGGAGAGGGTGCGCTCTGCAGATGCAAGTGCGCGAGACTCGCGTTGTTGGGCAGTCTTGATCAAAGTCACTGCAGTTTCGGTGGCAAGAATTTCAAATTCTTCTCGGGTCAGACTTGTGATGTCACGACGAGAACGAAGATCAGATAATTGAGCTTCGAGTTGGCGAATTCTTTCAACTGCATTATCACTAGGAGCAGCGGTCTCTTCTTCTTTGAAACCGACCCAGTTACGGAAATTCTTCTCAGCCATTTTTACTCCCCATCAAGCCTGCGGATACTGGTCCTATCTTATGGTTTCCAAAGCCTTCTTAGCACCTCACCAATTCAAGCCCTTCCCGCTCACGCATACGGCGGAATGGTGGTCATTTCATTTGCGGGTGAGGCCACTTTCGAATTGGGCTTAACCCCATTAGGCTCGAGATATGAGTAAGCAACTCCTGGAAACCTACCTACAAAATAGTCGCCAATTTATTGAACTAGCTAAAACAATTTCACCCGAGGATTTCGCAAAGTCCCCAGCATCGGATTCGTGGTCGGCGGCCTTTGTCATCCATCACATGGCTGATTCGGAAATGCATTTTTCGACTCGCTATTTATTTGCGCTCGCCGATGAGAAGCCAGCCATCCTGCCTTTTAACGAAGATATTTATCCCACCCGCTTGAACTATGCCAGGCGCTCGCCGGTCGCATCAATCGCAGCGATCGAGGGAATCCAAAGAGGTGTTGTAGATATTTTGGGTCAAATTCCAGATGGCGATTGGGATCGCATCTCTGTTCACCCGGATGCCGGTGAGATAAAGCTTTCGCAAATAATTGAGAAGGCCGGTGGCCACACGTTTGCACACCTAGGACAATTGCGCGAGGTTCTAGAACAAATCTAGAACAAATTAAGTCGTTTAAGGACTCTGGGTCGCCGCTGGCGAAGACGAAATTGAAGGCACAGGCGTAATCGCAGTTGGTATTGGTGTAGGACTTTGTGGTGCTTGAGTTATAGGCGCTTTTGGCCAGACAAACCAATTCGCAATTAATCCAATTTCATTTCCAACAAAGTTGAAGTCGTGATAGCCCGGTGGCATGTGAAGGACGTAAGGCGCCTTAACGCTCTTTAGCTTGTTGGTCCAATATGTGGCTTGGCCATAAATCGGATGAGTGAAATCGTTCTTTCCGACCGATACATACCAACGAAACTTATTTGCTTGGTTTAAATAGTTACTTGGGTTTTGTGACTTAATTTTGTCGGTAGTTGCAAAGGCACCAGTTAGGTCATCAATAATGAAGTAACCAGACATCGTGGCAATCTGGGTATATAGCTCTGGGTGGTGAATGCCAATTATTCCGGCACCGTAGCCGCCCATAGAAAATCCAGCGATCGCGCGTTCTGATTTGTCGCGGATCCGATCTGACTCAACGGCTTGAATCACGCTTGTGGTTAACCAAGTTTCAATCATCGCCTTTTGATCTGAACTATCGGCCCATTCGGAATCAACATGTGTTTTTGCATTTCCATCTGGAAAGACCGCAATGAAAGGTTTTGCGCCTTTCGCGAATGCAGCAATAAGTGGTTTGGTAATTCCAGAGATCATTGAGGCTGGGCTTCCAGGCCAACCATGCAAAAGGTAAACAACGGGAAGTGATGAGCGTAGGTAATTCCCAGGTGGCGTCCAGATATAAACAGTTCGAATTGGAAAATCTTTTTCGGGGCTCGGAATGGAGACTTTATCGATCTTCCCGGTATCGGCGCCAAGTGCTAAATCAGAGTTGACCGACGGAAGGAGCGCGATGATGAGCACAAGGGCAAACGGGAAAATCCGGATTGCCTTTCGCGAACGCGCCGCCCATGAGATGGCCATTGATGGAGCCTAAGGCATCAACCTGTGAGACAATTGGCTCACAGGAAAACGTTATAATTTTGATATTAGGTGAAATTTAACTTGAATAAAACGAGTGACTAGTTAGGAAAATAATGCGTTCGCAAAAAGTATTAGTAACAACAGGTCTCCTGTTGGTTGCGAGCATTTCATTTTCTCCAGCAACTTTTGCGGCATCAACCTCACCAGCACCAGTAGTTAGCCGCGCACCAGAATCACATGCGCCAGTTGTAAGTAAGGCACCTGCAACTTCTCCGGCTCCTGTCGCATCAGCGGCACCAGTTGCAAGCAAAGCCCCTGAGACACCAAAGCCTTCTGCAACAGCGAGCGCACAAACTTCTTCTTCACCCAAGGCTTCTGCAACAGCGAGCGCACAAACTTCTTCTGCACCAAAAGCAAGTCCAACACCAAAGGCCAGTGCTTCCACAACCGTTAAGGTCAGTGCTAATCCATCTCCTTCCGTTGATACAGTAAAAGCAGCGGCAATCGCTGCGGCAAAGTCTGCATATGCGCAAGCAGCAGCAAATGCTTCAGCTGGATTTGATCGCGCAGTTGCAGATGCAAAGGCAATGAGAGATCAGGCTATTAAGGCCGCTGGAAATAATGCGAAGGCCAAGGCTGCGGCAAGCGCCGATTACAACACCCAGTACCAACAGATTTACCAGGCATTCACGGCGCAATTGTTGGCGGCTAAGCAAGCGCTCGCAGCAGCAACTAATTAGTTTTTAGATTTAACTTTCAAATCCAGCTTCAAAGCCACTTGCATCATTAAATTTCTGGTGCGGGAGGTGGGACTTGAACCCACACGTCCGAAGACACAGGTTCCTAAGACCTGCGTGTCTGCCATTTCACCACTCCCGC
>Ga0007809_10000946_pt1 | contig 12274 bp, 21 predicted proteins | sample CryBogCBE02Aug07_FD_60383 | JGI IMG/M metagenome (GOLD analysis project Ga0007809, IMG submission 60383) | Freshwater microbial communities from Crystal Bog, Wisconsin, USA - CBE02Aug07 | ecosystem: Environmental > Aquatic > Freshwater > Lake | place: Crystal Bog, Wisconsin, USA | collected...
ATATCTTCCATTCATTGAAATGGGAATCTTTGTAGTTGCATGCTGTGCAGTTTACGAGTTTTATAAAGGAGCCAAACAATGAATACTGTTACTCTTCCTGCTGGTCGCTATCTAATTGGTGATCTCTGCTATCGTGGAAATCAAATCTGGGATTCAATGATCGACCATATCGATGGCAAGGCTCATAAACTTCCCTCTGATCGTTTTTATGTAATTTTAAAAACCAAGTGGGGTGATGGCAGCTATTTCGATTTCGACCGTAATGAGTATTGGGTTGATTCTGGTACGATTGGTATTATGGAATGGGATGGTGATGATATGAGCGGTCCCAACGGTCGTACTTTTGATTTCATGACAGAGTTTGCTGTATTTGAAGACAAAGGTGATCTTCACTTTGGTGCTGTTGTGGTTGAAACCAATCCACAGTATGATGAACAAGTTGACTATGAAGAAACAGACAACGCTTTAGAAGAGGAATTCTAAGATGCCTAATTGGTGCTATAATCAGTTTACGGTCGTTCATGAAGACCAGCAAATGATCGAGCGGTTTGTAAAAGCAGTCGAAGAAAATAAATTGCTTAATGAATTCATTCCTATGCCAAAAGAGTTGGAAGATACGACATCTCCTTCTCGTGATACCAATGAACAATTAATTGAGAAATATGGTTACAATAACTGGTATAACTGGAGAATAGATAACTGGGGAACAAAGTGGGATATTTCATCTGGCGCTGTTGTTGAATTAATTGGCAACGAAGCTTTTGGTAGTTTCTCCACTGCATGGTCACCTCCTATTCCTTTCTTCGAAGCGTTGACTGATTTGGGATTTGATGTTAATATTACATATGATGAAGAAGGTATGGGATTCATGGGAATATACAATTCTGTAGAAGGTGAAATATACCAGGAATATCCAAACTTTGAGGATCCTGATTGGCGTAAAGGGATTATCAATCCGGATATCTTAGCTTTGTTAGATCAACGATATGACACGTGGCTCGAAGAACAAGAAGAGCTTGAACAATTGGAGAGAATAAATGGATAAATTGTTAATTGTGTTGGGTGCCTTGGTTTTAATTTTTATTGGCCCATTGTTGACTATTTGGGCTTTGGATACTCTTTTCCCTGTGCTCAACATTCCTTACACATTAGAAACATGGTTTGCTACTGCTATCTTGACATCTGGTGTTGTTGCAAGAGCTAGCAAATAACATTGATAAATACTCTTATGGAGTATTATCATGGCATTACTAACGCAACCATCTAATATTAATTTTCTTTCGCCGTTAGGGTTCCAGTTCAATCTGAGCAGGTCCCCTAACGTCAACTTTTTTGTTGTAGAAGCAAATATCCCTTCAATCTCTCTTGGATTTGTAGAATTACCAACACCGTTCAAGAATTTGGAAATTGCTGGCAATAAGATTGATATGGGTTCATTCAATGTTACATTTAGAATGGATGAACAATTTGCTGGATACTTTGAAATCTATAATTGGATGATTGCTCTTGGTTTTCCTGATAACTTTGATCAATATAAAACATTGTTGACAAGTAGCACCGGTGCAAAGGCAACAATATATTCTGACGCTCAATTGACAATCTTGACAAGTGCAATGGTTCCTAACATTGTTGTAACATTTGAAGATTTGTATCCGATATCTTTGAGTGATGTTGATTTCAGAGCGACAGACACAGACGTAAATTATGTTACTGCAACTGTTGAATTTAAATATAGAAGGTTTACAGTAGCTCCCGCGACGTAACCAATATAAGGTTTTATTATTGTGAAGCTTGAAGATATTTTAGATATGTGGGCAGAAGACTGCCAAGTGAATAAGTTTGAGTTGGGTGAAGAGAGTCTTAAGCTACCTAAACTTCATAGCAAATACCTGAGATGTTTTTCGGAAGAACGATTGCTACTCCGTAAGTTAGAAGAAGAACGGAAGAGTCTCGTCAAGGATAAGCACGACTACTACAGAGGTGTGATGCCAGAAGAAGATCTCAAGTCTAATGGATGGGAACCTTTCCGTCTTAATGTTCTTAAGTCAGACATTCCTATGTACCTCGATGCAGACCAAGACGTTATTAAAATTAATTTAAGAATTTCAATGCAACAAGAAAAAGTGGATACGTTGGAGTCTATCATTAAAGCAATTACCAACAGAGGTTATTTAATAAAGAATGCAATTGATTTTGAAAAGTTTAAGGTAGGTGCCTGACATATATCTAAAGAAGGTCAATGAAACCTATTTACGAATAGAGGCAGAACCTTCAACTTCCCAAGAAATATCTGATCATCTCACATTTGAGGTTCCAGGGGCCAGGTTTATGCCTGCTGTCCAAAATCGCTATTGGGATGGTAAAATCAGATTGTTTAATGTTACAACTGGTCTTGCATATACTGGTCTTGTTAAAGAAATTTCAGAGTTTGCAGGATCACGTAACTATCAGATTGAGATTGATCCTGAATTAGAATACAATGCGATATTTGATGACGTTAATCAAGTAATTGAGTCATTCAAACTTACAAAAACACCAAGAGATTATCAGGTAGAAGCTTTTAAGACAGCTGTTGAGAATCAACGTAACATATTCTTATCTCCCACCGCCTCTGGTAAATCACTATCAATCTATTTGCTTACAAACTATTACAACAATTTAATGAACGAGAAGGTTCTGATTGTTGTACCTTCGATATCTCTTGTTATGCAATTAAAAAACGACTTTGAAGATTATCAAGGTAAATCTTTAGACATCCATTGCATTACTGCTGGAGTTGATAAGGCATCTAATAGTCCTATTGTTATATCAACATGGCAATCAATATACAAAATGCCTAAGCAATGGTTTAGACAATTTGGTTGTGTAATTGGTGACGAAGTTCATCTATTCAAAGCTACCTCTCTTAAATCAATTATGGAAAAGCTCGAGAATTGTAGATATCGTTTTGGTTTCACAGGAACACTCGATGATTCTCTAACAAACAAAATAACACTGGAAGGTTTGTTTGGTCCTGTTAAGCAAGTTACAACAACGACAAAGTTGATGGAACAAGGTCATGTTGCTAACTTAAAAATTAAAGCAATTGTTCTCAAACATAACAATGATTGTAGAAAGCTTGCAAAGAAATTTAAGTATCAGGATGAGATAGATTTTATTGTAAGATTTGAAAAGAGAAACAAATTTATTAGAAACCTTGCTCTTTCACTAAAAGGTAATTCTCTTATTCTATTTCAATTTGTCGACAAGCATGGTAAAGTGCTTTATGATATGATGACTGCTAAAGATCCAGATCGTAAGATCTTTTTTGTTCATGGAGGTGTAGATGGTGTTGATAGAGAGAAAATTAGAGAGATTGTCGAAAGAGAATCCAATGCTATTATTGTTGCAAGCTATGGAACTTTCTCCACAGGTATTAACATTAGAAATCTTCATAATGTCGTTTTGGCCAGCCCTTCTAAGTCTCGCGTGCGTATTTTACAATCAATAGGAAGAGGTCTTCGTATTGGAGATGAAAAGACAGAGATGGTGTTATATGATATCGCAGATGATTTGAAATCTGGAACATCAGTCAACTTTACTCTTCAACATTTTACCGAAAGACTAAATATCTATAATAACGAAGGTTTTGATTATAAAATCTTCAATATGGAGTTATGAATGAAAATTGTTTTGTTTAGTGTGCCAGGCAGCCCTCCTTTGATTGCTAACATTCTTAAAGAAGAAGATGATTATATTACTGTTGAATATCCTCTGGCATTGTTAAAAGAAACTCCCCATGTATACACATTCCAATATATGCCATTTGCAAAAGAAGGAATTGTTGTTTTTAGAAACAACTCAATTGTAAGTGTATCGACGGTCAGTCAAGAGATTCAAGACTATTACAAAGAAATGGTTGAGTTGTACAAAAATCAAAAATTGGTTTTCAAAACAGAAGATCTCGAAAACCAACATCAAGAAGAACATCAAGAAATAGTTTACAATCCGCCAACAAAAACGTTGCATTAATTAAACTATTGTAATACAATAATAATTATATTCTAATTAATGTTGTAAAGGAATACTGTTATGGCTAAGGCACCAAATAAACATTACATTGATAACAAGAAATTTTATACTGCGATTATTCAGTACAAACGTGATGTTGAAGATGCACGTGCCCAAGGTAAACAAGACCCTCGTATTCCTGCATACATTGGTGAATGTCTATTTAAGATTGCAACACGTCTTTCCCTGAAGCCAAACTTTATTGGATATACGTTCAGAGATGAAATGATATCCGATGGTCTTGAGAATTGTGTTAATTATCTAAACAACTTTAATCCAGAAAAGTCAGACAATCCTTTTGCATATTTTACTCAGATTATTTGGTTTGCATTCATTAGACGTATTGACAAAGAAAAGAAACATTTGTATATTAAACAAAAGACGTTGGAGAATTTTTACTTTGAAGGCATGTTGGCAGAACAAGGTATTGGTGAAGAAGACAAGGTTGTCAATGTTAATCTTGACAATGAGTATATGAAGGGACTTGTCGATTCATATGATAAGAAGCAGGCAGAGAAACTAAAGAAAAGTAAAGCAAAGAAGGCAGAAGCAGAGGCTCTGATTGCTATTGAATTGGAGGAAGACTATGAGTGATAAAAAAATCCATTTGGTTCCACAGATCGTTATTGACTGTGCAGAAAATCTTGCAAATGCAAAACACGACCATATGAGAGATGCATATATGAGTCGTCTTGAGGCTATTCGTGACTATTGTGATCATGCATTGAAGTCAGTTGGCCAATCGACATCATCATATATCCCTCCGAAGAAAAATAATATCCTAAGAAACAAGTCCCAATTGGGTTACTCACGTATTGGTAGAAACAACGTATAGTTTTTAATCTTTGTATTTTATAAATATCGTTATAGACAGCAAATTAATTTGGAGTCAGAAACGATGTTTAATGAATCAAAATATACTAAAATTTATTATAATATTATTAATAAAAGGCGTTATAATTTAATACAAGACGGAGAAATACATCATATTATACCTAGATCAATGGGTGGTAGTGATGATGCGGATAATCTTATAAAATTAACATATAGAGAACATTTTATATGCCATCTATTACTAACTAAAATGTGTTTGAACTTGCAAGATCAAATTAAAATGTGTTGGGCTATACATAGGTTAACTTTTTCGAAAACAAATTATAACAGCCACCAGTATGAAATAGCTAGAAAAATACACGTTAAAAATTTAAAAGATAACCATCATTCTAAAAGAATATACGGTTGGAATGAAAGAATGATAGAACAATCGTTACAATCATGGGCAAGTGATGAGGAAAGAAGAAAGAATACATCTGATAGAATGAAACAAAATTGGGTTGATAATAAAGAGAAATTATTAAATCATAACAGAAAAAATTCTATTAAAGGTATATTAGCATATAGAGAAAAAAATAAAAATAAAATAGAATATAAAGGTAACTATTATTATAGCTGGCCTCATTTACAAAAAGAAACTAATATAACAAAACACTTGTACAAAAAATATTATATTAATGGTATCGATCCAGAATTTAGAATTGGTACTGATGGTCCAATACCTAGCGAGAAAGGAGAATCAGTGAGATGAAAATCGGTCTTATAACTGATACACACTTTCGGAGTCCGTAACGATTCCGTCATTATGCATAACCAAATGAAGAAGTTTTTAGATGACATTTTTTTCCCAACTCTTGCCAGAGAAAATATTACTACTGTTATTCACCTTGGGGATCTTGTTGATCGTCGGAAGTATATAAACTATTTGACCGCAAAGCGACTTCGTAATGACTTCCTTGTTCCTCTTCAACAGAACAACATTACGATGCATATTATTGCTGGTAACCATGACACGTTCTACAAGAACACAAACGATGTTAATGCATTGACAGAGTTAGTCAGTGGCAAGTTTGATAATGTTCATGTTTGGCATGAAGCACCTGTAGAACATAGATTTGATGGAACAAATATTCTCTTCCTTCCTTGGATTTGTGATGACAATAGAGAAATCACAATGCAGTCTATCAAATCCTCAAAAGCACCTATTGTAATGGGACATCTGGAGTTAAGTGGTTATGAAATGTACAGAGGACACATATCCGATCATGGTGATAACCCTAAGATCTTTGATAAATTTGATATCGTTTGTTCTGGGCATTATCATACTCGTTCCAACAGTTCTAATATTTTTTATCTTGGTACTCCCGCTCAGTATAATTGGTCTGATTTTGGTGATGATAAAGGATTCCACATTTTAGACACTGATACGAGATCGTTAGAGTTTATTGCAAATCCAAATAAAATATTCCATAAGTTCTACTATGATGATCTCAACAAACAAATAGACGAGGTAGTTGTCTTTGATGCAGAACAATACAAGGACTGTTATGTCAAGGTGATTGTCAAGAACAAGACCAATCCTTATTGGTTTGATCTTGTCATCGATAGGCTAGAAAAGTCTGGCGCTGCAGACCTACAAGTGGTTGATGACCACTTCAACCTTGACCTTGAGGCAGACTCAGATATTGTCAGTGAGGCAGAAGATACAATGACAATCATCCGCAACTACATTAGTAGCATGAGTATTAATACAGACCGTAAAAGGGTTGAGAATATTATTCAAGAATTGTATATTGAAGCACATAATATTATTTGAGGATAGCCGGTGTAAGAATTATAAATATTAAAAAGTTCTTACACAGGATATTAATATGAAACAATGTACAGATTGTAAACAAACAAAAACAATTGATAATTTTTATAAAAGTCATATAACACCAGCTGGAACTCAAGTATATAAATCAAGATGCAAATCATGCCAACAAATTAAAGATAGGCAACGATGGGCTAATATGTCAATTGAGCAAAAGCGTAAATGGCAAGAAAAATCCAATAGTGATAAAGACTATCATAAAAACTACAGATTAACTACAAAATATAACATAACGCTTGAAATGTTCAATGAGATGTATAGTAATCAAAATGGAAGGTGTTTTATTTGTGAAGAAGCAGTTTCTGAAAATGAAATAAGAGTTGATCATGACCATAAAACAGGTAAGGTAAGAAAATTGTTATGTCATAATTGTAATGTAATATTAGGTCATTCAAAAGAAAAAAAAGAAATATTAATGAAATGTGTGGAGTATTTGAGTGATTTTTTTTAAAAAGATCAGATGGCGAAATTTTTTAAGTACTGGCAATAGTTTTACAGAAATCAATCTTAACACCAACAACACTACATTGATTGTTGGTGAGAATGGTGCAGGGAAGTCTACACTTCTCGATGCATTGTCATTTGCTCTATACAACAAACCATTTCGTAAGGTTAACAAGAATCAACTTCTCAACTCAATTAATAAAAAAGATCTTGTTGTTGAGATTGAGTTTGATATTGGTTCGAGCATGTACAAGATTGTACGTGGTATTAAGCCTAATATCTTTGAAGTCTATCAAAACAACAAGATGATCAGTCAGGATGCTGCAAACAGGGACTACCAGGAAGTTCTTGAGAGACAAATCCTTAAGTTGAATCACAAGTCATTCTGTCAGGTTGTTGTTCTTGGTTCTGCATCGTTTGTTCCTTTCATGGAGCTTGCTGCAGCATCACGTCGTGAAGTGATTGAGGATCTTCTTGACATTCAGATTTTTTCTACAATGAACAGCCTTCTCAAAGAAAAGATATCTGTCAACAATTCACAATTGATGGAAATAGAATACCAATATGATTTGACATCAGAAAAGATTAAGATGCAACAAGAACATATTGATCTGATGCAAAAGAACAACGAACAGCAGATTGTCAAGCTAAAAGCTGACATCAAAGATTATATGGAAAAGATTGAGTTAGAAAAAAATGAGATTGAACGTCTGGACTCAGAAATTGTATCGCTCAAAGACGGTATCGAAGATCAAGAACAAGTCAATAAAAAGCAAAAAACATTACAAAGACTCGAAGTACAACTGGCAGATAAAATTACCAAACTCCAGGCTGACATCGAATTCTTTACAACACATGATAGCTGTCCTACTTGCAGACAAGATATTGACACACAGTTTAAATGCGAGACTGTCGATGCAAAGCAAGTACAGATACAAGATACCCAAGATGGTATCGAGAAACTCAAAGAAGAAATCCAAACCATTCATGCAAGGATCCAATCTATCGCTGATATATCGTCTCAGATATCTACCTTAAATATTGAGAAGATCACACACTCGAATTTTATTTCTGGTTATGTTCAACAATGTAAGAAAGCAGCAAAAGACATTGAAGAGCTAAACAAGAAGACAGAAGAGTTTGTTCTCAATGATGATAAGATGAAGGAACTCGAGACATTAATTGAAGAACAGATAGAAACAAAGAGCACACTACAAAAAGATAAGGATGCTCTTGGTATTGCTTCTATCATTCTCAAGGACAATGGTATTAAGTCTCGAATTATTAAACAGTATGTTCCTGTAATAAATAAGCTGATCAATAAGTATCTTGCTGCTATGGACTTCTTTGTCAACTTTGAATTGAATGAAAATTTTAATGAAACAATCAAATCAAGATTTCGTGATGAGTTCTCATATGCATCATTCTCCGAAGGTGAGAAGATGCGAATCAACCTCGCAATTCTATTTACTTGGAGAGCTGTTGCTAAGCTTCGCAACAGTGCTAGCACTAATCTACTTATTATGGACGAAGTCCTTGATGGGTCACTTGACTCTAATGGCACTGATGAGTTTCTTAAAATTATCGGTAATTTGACTCAAGATACAAATACGTTTATCATTAGCCATAAGGTCGATCAAATGGTTGATAAGTTTAGTAATGTAATCAAGTTTGAGAAGCACAAGAACTTTAGCAGGATAGCGGGATGACAACACAAGAAGAAATACTGAAAGCTTACAAACAAGGTTTTCAAGATGGTTGGAAAATGGCCATGGAAGAAATGAAGGATTTTACCGAAAAGAGTAATGGTAAATTATATCCTACTGTACCAGATATTCCAAATATTCCTGACATTCCTGATACTACAGATCCGACCAATCCTTTTGCACCACGTGGTCCAGCAGGACCATGGGCTCCTAAAAATTACGACTTAAGGTCAGGTTGTCCTGTTTGCAGTAGAAAAGGTCCGGACTTAATGGTATGCTTTAATTCCAAATGTCCTTCGAGGGTAACATGCTAATAGAAGAGATAAGAATCGATAAAGACAAACAAGTTCGTTGTGAAAGGTGTGGGATACTATTAATTAATACTCATGGTGTATCACAAGTGATTACACATATTTGCAATGAAGAAGAATGTCCTTCAACTGACATTCTCAATAAGATGGGTAAGATAGATGAGTGATTTTGTAGAAAATTATCGTAAGTGGCACACATATATGTCATATGCAAAGAGTGTCGTTCGTATTGTTGGATGCTTTTTTGCAGCACAAGGATTAATTTCATTACAATTGTTTGCATTGTTTATTTGTATTGCTGAGGTTATTGGAATCGTGGAGGAGTGGGTATGATTGTAAAGTATCCTGATCCTATCCTCTCTACCCCTACAAAACCTTTTGACTTTGCAAATCCACAAGTTGATCCTCAACAACTTGCAATCGAATTAATGACAGAGATGAATAACCATAATGGTATTGGTCTTGCTGCAAATCAAATTGGTTATCGTTATTCTGTATTTGTTATGAGAGGTCATCCCGAAAACCTTGTTTGTTTCAATCCAAGAATTGTTAGTGGATCAAGAGAAACAGAAACATTAGAAGAAGGATGTCTTTCTTTTCCTGGAGTCAGCGTAAAGATTAAAAGACACGAGACTATTCGTGTTAGATTCCAGATGCCTTCTGGTATGACAACAACAGAAACTTTTTCTGGATTGACCGCAAGAACATTTCAACATGAACTAGATCATCTAAACGGCGTCGTGTTTATCAACAGAGCTAATAGATATCACAGAGATAAGGCTATGAAAGGATACTACGACAATGTCAAATAAACTAGATGGATTTAAGATGGGGGAATATTTTATTTCATTTCCTCCAGGAGATTTTGTTAAAGAGGATGATCAAGGAACATACGTAATTGTTGACATTTATAAGATCAACAAGGACAATGATGGTTATACTAAAGTTGAGCGTGACGAAATTTCTAAAGATCTTGAAGCTCAGATTAACGAAGAACTTAACCGTATGTTATTAGAAGCAATGAATATTTGGAAAGAAGAAAATGGAAAACAGCAAATCAGTCAAGAAGATTAAGGTTGCAGAGTTATTCTACTCACTACAAGGTGAAGGTCAGTATCTAGGTACACCTTCAATCTTTTTAAGAGTATTTGGTTGTAACTTTAAGTGTGCTGGTTTTAGCATGCCACGTGGACAACTATCAGAAGAACGTCTTGCAATTGATCCAAAGCAGTACACAGACTATAAGGCACTTCCACTCGTACATACAGGATGTGATTCGTATGCTTCATGGGATCCTCGTTTTAAGCATCTTTCACCTATGATGGAAGTTGGTGAAATCGTTGACAAGATGGAAGAACTTCTTCCCAACGGTATGTTTGGTAACGATGCTCATTTGATCATTACAGGCGGTGAACCATTGCTTGGATGGCAGAAGATGTATCCATATCTTCTTGCAGAAATTGGTCGTCGTCAAATGGGATTGAATAACATTACGTTTGAGACGAATGGTACACAACAGCTTGATCAAGACTTCCTTGACTTCTTGAAAGCAAATCCGTTCTTCCCTGATCTCAACATTACATTTAGTGTATCTTCTAAGTTACCTTCATCTGGTGAGAAGTGGGAGGAAGCTATTCGTCCTGAGATTATCCGTCAATACTTTGATAACAGTCACTTGACATACTTTAAGTGGGTTGTGTCCAATCAAGATGATTATGATGATGTTGTTCGTGCAATAGATACGTACACAGAAGGTCTTGGTGAAGGTATGATGGCAAATATTCCAATCTACATTATGCCTGCTGGTGGAACAACAATGCATTACAATGACAACGAGAAGTGGGTTGCTGATCTTTGTATGAAGAATGGTTGGCGTTATACTCCACGTCTTCAAGTTCAGCTATGGAAGAATGCTTGGGGTACTTGAAATATATACTTTTATAAATACTTCTATAATAGTATAGGAGTAATAAGATGGAAAAATACGGGTTTGTATATATTTGGTATGATAAAAAACATAAAAGATATTATATCGGATGTAGATGGGGTAATGAAAACGATGGTTATATTTGCTCATCACCTTGGATGAAACAAGGTTATAAACACAGACCAGAAGACTTTAAAAGACGTATTCTTTCTAAAATTTATACTAATAAAAAAGATCTATTAGAGGAAGAATATAAATGGTTATCCATGATAAGAGATGAAGAATTAGGTAAGAAATATTACAATCTTCACAATTATCATTTTAATCATTGGAGTGTCAATGATGGTAAATATATTTCTGTCAGAGAAAAAGTATCTGATACTAAAAAGAAATACTGGAGTAGTCCTGAGTCTGATAATAATAGAAAGCTACTTAGTGAATTGAATAAATCAAAAGGTATTAAACCTCCTTCACAAACCGGTAAAATACCTTGGAACAAAGGGTTGACTAAAGATACTGATCCTAGAGTACAAGCTAATGCAATAGCTATTAGTAAGCCTAAGTCAAATACAGAAAAGATGGGAAAGTATGACAGAAGTAATCCAAACTACAATATTAAAAACGGCAAGAAACAATGAGAAAAAGTTCAGATATTATTGATGATTTTATTAACTCCCTAGAGAAGTTAATAGATGATTTAGATGATGAGTGGCACCATAACGATGAAGGTGAATGGAGAATGGCTGACAACATTCGTAGGAATATTTTGCCATTGTCCAAAGAAAAGTTCAAACAACATTTGGACGAATATATTGATCGTAGAATTGAAACATATTGTGAAAGACATATGATTCAACGTGTAAAATTTGAAAAATCCGAGGAGCAATAAAATGTATTACTCAACAAAAACATATGGAACAGATAGAGGTTTAAGTTGCTGCTTTCGTCAGTGGAGAGCAGATCACAGTCATTGCTCTACACTTCATGGATACTCAATTGGTATTAAATTAATTTTTAAGTCAGAAACCCTTGATGAAAAGAACTGGGTAATGGACTTTGGTGGTCTTAAAGCTTTTAAGGCATGGGCAGATCTTATGTTTGATCATACAATGCTTATTGCACATGATGA
>Ga0007809_10000949_pt1 | contig 12253 bp, 13 predicted proteins | sample CryBogCBE02Aug07_FD_60383 | JGI IMG/M metagenome (GOLD analysis project Ga0007809, IMG submission 60383) | Freshwater microbial communities from Crystal Bog, Wisconsin, USA - CBE02Aug07 | ecosystem: Environmental > Aquatic > Freshwater > Lake | place: Crystal Bog, Wisconsin, USA | collected...
CGATCCATTCAACTTTCCATTCGCTCGAAAGATTTCTTCGGTCTCCTCGTCTGTAAGATGTTCAGACAGGGAGCACGCATCAATACCTCCTCGTATCCGAGGTTCGAACAGAACCTTCGGTGGTTCCTCGTTCAGACGAATCTTGGAGTCTCTGACCTCCTGGAGCAGCAGAGGGAGGGATTCGATCCGTTCGACATCGATGAACAGGATCAGGAGATCCGAGGTTTTGGCTGCGGAGATGACCCTTCGTCCCTTGCCCCGATCCTTCGAAGCATCAAGCAGAATTCCAGGGCAGTCGACGATCTGGAACAGGATTCCATGTTCGTTCAGGGTTCCAACGATCGGACGCACGGTCGTGAAATCATAGTCTCCGACCGGTGATTCGACATTTGTCAGCTGAGAAACAAAGCTCGATTTTCCGACACTCGGAAAGCCCAGCAGCGAGACCTGACAATGCCCACTCTTTCGAATGAAATACGAATCAATTTGTTTGGATGTCTTCGGCCGCTCCTTCAGCAGCCCCGCAAGTTTTGCCTTCAGACGTCCAAGATGCTGATTTGTTGCCTTGTTTTTCTTGGTCGTCGCGATCTCCTCCCGGATGCGTCGAATGTCCTCTTCGTTATTCAACATCGGATGTTATATCTCGTCTTACATTAAGTCATATGATTCTAAGTGATACCCAGATCATCGATCAGCAGCTTCTCACAAACTACGACCCCGAAGGATTAACCCCAAACGGCTATGATCTCAGGATCGCTGAGCTACGGGTGAATGATCAATCATATCACGAAGGTCAGCACCGGATCCCTGCCGGGACCCCGTTCTTTGTGGCGTCGACCGAAAGGGTTAATCTGATAAACAAGGCCATCTGCGGCTCCCTGTATATTCGATCGAGCTTCGCGCGACAAAGCTGTTTCATCTCGGACGGTAAGGTCGACGCGGGCTTCGAGGGTACACTCACGATCGCCTGCATCGCCTTCAGTGATCTCAAACTGGACATTGGAACGCGTTTCGTTCAGATTGTTTTTGAGCAGATGTCAGCGCAGCCGACTCAGCAGTATTCCAATCGAACAGGGAACTATCAGAATCAAACAAACGTTCAATTAGCAAAGAAATCATAAGGGACTGCTCGCTTCGCATAGTGGTATTGCAATAGTTTCGAAAACTATGGAGTTAGCCTCCCCATGGGTTCGATTCCCATAGCGGGCGTCATGTACCTTACCAGTCGGCAGGAGGCAATCCTTGGGGGTTCCGAGGGAACGATCAGCGCACAGCTGCTTCGGATTCTTCTGGAGCTAGGAGAACGGCAGGGCGCTGATCAGATGATTCCGATCGTTTCTGCACATCTCTCTGGGATTTCTTATCTGACCGGAGGGGCGGGTGCCTTACGTCTGTACCGTGAGCTCGGTGCCGCGGGTCTTCGATGTGCGGTTCGTACCTCGATCAACCCCTGTGGGTTCGATCTTCGACGTTTCAAGGAGATGGGTCTTGAGCCAGAATTCGTTCGGGCTCAGCAGGAACTGCTTGATCTGATGCGAGGTATCGGGGTTCAGACAAGCTGCTCCTGCATTCCGCAGATGATTGATCCACCGCAGGCTGGGGACCATCTTGCTTGGGCTGAATCCTCCGCGTTGAGTTACGCGAACACTGTTCTCGGTGCATATACCAACCGAGAATCGGGACTGACCGCGCTGATCTCGGGGGTTCTTGGAATCACCCCGAACTATGGGATGCACCTTGATCGTAATCGAGTTTCGACCTGCGAGATCCGTCTGGATCCGTCGTTCGTTCCACATACATCCCTAGAGTTCAGTCTGCTTGGAGGAATGCTTGGTGAGCGGGTGAACGACGGAATTCCATTTTTCCGTGGAATTCAGCCTACGATCCCTCAGATCAAGGCATTGCTTGCAGGGATGGCAACCTCTGGTCAGGTTGCGATGGCATATTTCGAACATCTGGGTCTTCCTCTGACGATTCTTCCTAGAGAGCGAAATGATCGCGTGCTTCCCTTGATCGTCATCGATCGGTCCGAGTATCAAGCATATGTTGAACGATTCACGAACGAAGCGATCGAACCAGATCTTGCGGTATTTGGTTGTCCGCATCTGACTGAGGCCGAGATCGATCAGATTCTGCGGCTGACCGAACAGTGCCAAGATCGGCAATCGAACAAACCAATCATCTGGTTCTTTTGTCCCCGCGTGTTCGAACAACGAATTCCTGATAAACTTGCACGTTTGTCGGAGCTTGGAACCGTCTGGTTTGATACCTGCATGGTGGTTTCGCCAGCGGTTCAGAGTTACCGATCCCTCGTTGTTGACAGCTACAAATCTTATCGCTACCTCCGTCCGCTGTTCGCAGGGAGAATCACAGTTCGGGATCGGTTGGATCTGATCAATGAGGTTTTTAATGGACGCTGAGCTAATCAAGGCACGAATTCTAAATCCAACGGAGCTTGAGGGATCCGTACTGTTTCTGGGTGAGAACTTTTCTGCATATGGTACGATCGATCCGGTCACCGGTCAGATCATCGATGGACCTGCGATGGGCCAGAATCTTCGAGGACGGATTCTGATCTGCGGATCCGAGGCTGGTTCGACGGTCGCACCTTGGATCTTTCTATCGTTACGTGAATCAGCGAATCTTCCGATCGCTCTGATTGTTCGAACGAATGTAGTCGTTTTACTCCCAGCATGTGTCTTGCTTCACCTTCCGACCTATGATCAGATCTCAGAAAAAGATTACGCCTTTCTACGAAACGCTTCGAGGCTTCGTCTGACCCACGAGGGGATCCGAATAATTGATGGGTTCACCCAGAATTGAACTGGGGTACCTGGCTCCCAAAGCCAAGCGGCTGCCACTACCTCATGAACCCTTTACGAATCGTTTTGTGTTCGACTGTATAAGATTACCCGTCTGAATCGTCGATGAACTGATCTGTCTCGAAGGCATTTCCAACGACGATGAGATCCGCTCCCGCCTTCTGTAATGCTCTGATCTGTGAGATTGACCGGATTCCCCCGCCGATGATCAGATATAGATCCGTCCGGGCACGGAGATATCGAACGGTTTCGGCCGGAATCGATTCTGCCGCTCCGCTCCCTGCTTCGAGATACAGATACGGGATTCCAACGATCTCACAGTATCGAACATAGCTCATGAGGTTTCGATAGTCATCTGTTTGAATAAGCTCCGCCTCAGAGATCTGACCAACCGTTCCTCCTGGCTCACAGATCAGATACCCAACGGGGATACATCGAACCTGTAATCCAAACAGTTCCAGCTTCTTCAGCGCCGAACGGGACTGTCCGATCAGAAAACGTGGGTTCTGTGAGTTTAGGACGATGAGGAACAGAAACGCGTCTGGGCGCAGGGTATAGATCGTTTGGGAGCCTGGAAAGTAGATGATCGGACGTTCCGTGAGTGTGCGAAGCTGACTGAAGGTTCGGGTAAACTGGAGGGTTCCGTATCCAGTTGATCCGCCAAGCAGAATATATCCAAAATTCATGATTCGTTCTGCGCGCTTGATTCGCTCGGCTAGCCCATCTGTTTTTTCTGGATCGATCAGGATCGCGATCTGTGGTTCGCTGCCTCGTTTGAGGGTCTGAAGATCCCGCATCGTTTCAATCATAGTAGCAGGGACCATAGGATCCAAAGATTGAACAGAAGTACCGAGATCCCCATCAGGATCTTCAGTCCGGAGCTCAGATACCAGCATATACGTTGGCCGTACCGTGAACGAACAAAGGTTTCGAAGCGTTCCGAGTGATTCATCAGAAGTAATGGGACGGTTGTGCGCAGACCTCGATCTCCTCGGTAGTCCAAACAGTCCTTCAGAAATTCACGGAGGTAGCATAGGATTCCGAGACCTATGGTAAATCCGAACGTTTGAGTCATGAGGATTTGTCCGATCGGAACAAGTCTCGCAGAATCTCCAAGCAGGGTACCGCTAAGCGTTACAAATCCTGGAATCAGCAGCAGGTACAGGAAATACAGGCTGCATGTCGTGCAGAGGGCAATCACGAGATTTGCCATAAGGGTTTTTCGTAACCCATGATTGTATAACCACAGAAGCAGCATCAGCAGAAACACGCCCGCGATCGTACAAAGAAATAATTCTGTTGGATATTCCTGCAGACATAAAACGATTCCTGCGAAGATCACACTCATCACGAGCTGTTTGATCAGCCAGTTTCGCGCTTCGATCGCCTCCCAGATTGCGATCACCCCCGAGGCGATCGGTCGATCATCATGAACCACCCGATCGATCAGGAGATCCTCCAGATCGTTATCGATATAGGCGATTCCCATTATACAGAACATGATCTCCGCAAGACTCAGACATAGGATGAACATCAGTAGCAGACCTGTTCGTCCGAGGAAGGGAATCGGCTGGTTCGCATGTCGGTAGAGCACGTAGAAGGTTCCCATGAACGAGCAGAAGAAGATCAGATTTAGAAGGATACTGTTCCTCCAGCGAATCATTCGGAGATAGTTTGTGATCTTTTCAGAGGATGGAAACATCAGTCTGTTTCATACGACCAGATATAAGGATCTGTTTATTAACTATCATCCAAACGATCGGAGCTTATGAACGTTTGCCGCTGATCCATGGGCCCTATCCATCTCGGATGAAACTGGAATAGATTAAAAATAGTTTTATATAATTGTGATATGGTGCTCTGTCATGAATCACCCTGATTCCGTCTCAAAAAGGTTCAGTCCTGCTCGTGCGACAGCCGGTCGAACAGAGAAACCTCTGGCTGAGGATCAGAGCTCGGAGCAGTCGATCGATGCAACATCGACCGAGTCATCTAAGGAGATTTCACGAGCGTTGTATGATCAGATGCTCGCAGAGTTAACAGCCGCCCAGAAGGATCTGCTCTATGCTCGAGCGGAGTTACAGAATCAGGCAACCTGGTTTCAACGAAAGGTTCATGAGGCTTCGATCCAGGGCAAACTGGCCCTCTTGCGTGAATTGCTAGGATCGATCAATACGCTGATCTTTCTGCGTGCAGCACTTCAGACAACTCTCACGAACCAGGGTACGACCGAAGGACCGTTGCGAGATCTGTTGATAGGCTCGTATGATTCGATCGAGTTGGTTTTGACCGATATGGAGAAGCTCGGATTGCGAGCCCTCGATGAGGGCGAGGTTGGTCTGAGTGTTGATCCGAACCGACACGAGGTCATCCAGACTATCCCGGGAACAATGAAGCAGGATCATGTCATCTCGATCGTTGTGTCTCGTGGATTTCAGTATCAGGGCCATGTGCTTCAGAAGGCGAAGGTCATCGCACATCGGTATGATCCCGCGGAGACCCAGCTGGTTAACGATTCAGGATCAAACCTGTCGACAGACGATCAGTTGACTGAAACACACGATGAACAGACTGTTCAGGGTGAGACAGAGGACAAATAAGATTATGACTATCATTGGAATAGATCTTGGAACACGAAACTCCGCCGGAGCCTACATCAAGAACGGTGTGGTGACCGTTGTTCCAAGCAAAGAAGGTTTTACGATCGGAGGAAAAAGTTTTCCTTCGTACATCGCGTTTGATGTTGATGGGAATCGTCTCGTTGGAGAACCTGCCCGCGCGATCGCTGCGCTCAGACCGGAATCGACCGCCTCCGCGTTCAAGCGTCTGATGGGAACCTCCCAGAAGATCGAGCTCGTGGTCAAGGGACAGAAGCGTTCATTCACCCCCGAGGAGCTCTCAGCGATGCTCTTACAGAAGATCAAGGAGGATACGGAGGAGTATCTTGGTGAGAAGGTCACCGAGGCGATCATCACGGTTCCAGCATACTTCAACGGGGATCAGCGCGAGGCAACGAAGAATGCTGGGCGAATCGCCGGTCTGGACGTCAAACGTTTGATCAACGAGCCAACAGCTGCGGCGATCGCGTATGGGCTCGATAAGAAGAAATCAGAGAAGATTCTGGTGTTTGACTTCGGCGCGGGAACCCTCGATGTGACATTGATGGAGATGGAAGATGGGGTGTTCGAGGTCTCATCGACTCATGGAGATACCCATCTCGGTGGAACGGACATGGATCAGCGACTATACGAGAAGATTCGAGAACGTTTCAAGGCCAAAACTGGGTTCGATGTCGAAAAGGATGCGAAGGCTCGCCAGCGTCTGCTTGAGGCAACCGAACAGGCGAAGATCGAGCTCTCAAGCAAGAATCAGACGACAATGAATATTCCGTTTCTGACAATGACAAAGGACGGGTCACCGCTGCATCTGACTGAGGACGTGTATCGTTCGGATCTCGAGGAGATGATCCAGCCGGTGCTTGATCGATGCATCCCGATCATCGAAGCGGTGTTCAAGGAATCAAAGACCGGAATCAAGCGTGAGGATCTGACCTCGATCATTCTGGTTGGTGGTCCAACAAAGATGCCAATCGTTCGGGAACTGGTTCGAAAACATGTTGGAACCTGCATCAAAACAGGGATCGATCCGATGGAGTGTGTCGCCCGTGGCGCTGCAACCTACGCCGGGGTTCTCGGAGGAGAGGTCAAGGACATTCTGCTGTTGGACGTTTGTCCACTGTCCCTCGGAATCGAAACCCTTGGTGGAATCTCTACGACGATCATCGAACGTAATACAACGGTTCCGGTGAAGAAGTCTAAGATCTTCAGTACCGCCGAAGACAATCAGACCGCGGTCACGATCAACGTGCTCGAAGGGGAACGTCAGTTCGCTTCGGATAATATTCCGCTGAATCGTTTTGATCTGACTGGAATTGATCCGGCACCACGTGGGATCCCACAGATCGAGGTCAGTTTCGATGTTGATGCGAACTCGATGCTGACGGTGACTGCGAAGGATTTGAAGACTGGTAAGGAACAGACGGTTCAGGTTCGAAACGCAAAGAAGCTCTCTGAGTCCGAGATTCAACGAATGATTCAGGAGGCTGAGGCGAACAAGGAGCAGGATCTGAAACGACGGGACGAGATCAATCTCATCAACGAATCGAAGAGCTACGTCTCGATGGCACGACAGGCGAAGGACAAGGCCCAGGAGAACGAACGCCAGCGTTTGGACGAGTTCATTGAGTCAACGGAGAAGGCGATCGAGGCGAAAGATTTCGAGAAGCTCCGGGAACAGAACACCCAGATTCGAACCCTGATCGATACGATCGATCGGGCTGCGGAGGAACGGGCGCGTACGAAGGAATCCGGATCGGATCAGACCACGCAGCAGGGTTCAAACACTGAAGCAACTGATTTCGAGGTCAAGGACATCAAAAAGTAAATAGCACCTGGGGAACAGGCTACTGTTCCCCTTCAAATTAGTCATGACAACCGAAGATTACTACAGCCTGCTGGGGGTTTCCCGGGACGCAACGAAGGATCAGATCCGAAAACGCTATCGAGAGATCGTCAAAACCTTGCATCCAGATCTTGTTGGAAAGGGCAAGGAGGAAGAGTTCAAGCGAGTATCCGAGGCATACGAAGTTCTGTCTGATGATAAGTTGCGTGAGCGGTACGACCAATACGGGAAAGCTGGAGTCCAACAGGAATTTGGAACCGGGGGCTTCGACTGGTCAAAATTCACCCATCTGAACGATATCTTTGATTTGTTCGGGCTTCGAGGTGCGCAGGGATCGAACGGATTTTCTGATGAATTTGCTCAGATGTTCCGAGGCGGAGGCAGCTCACGCGCGTCGATGCTCGAAGCGAATCTTTCATTCAATCTGACCGTGACGATTGCTGAATCATTAGTCGAAACCCCTTTGTCGAAGGAAATCACTTACCAACGTCAGGACCGTTGCGCTGATTGCGCCGGACAGGGTGGAACTGGTTCGAAGCAGAGATGCAAGGAGTGCGGAGGGAAGGGTATTCAGACACGAACAGTCGGACAGGGGATCTTTCGTTTCGCTTCGCAGGAACCTTGTGGTCATTGCCAGGGTACCGGCCAGCTCTATCAGAGTCCCTGCCGAACCTGTGATGGGAACGGAACACTGAAGGTTCGAACAACTGTTCGAATCGATGATCTTCGAAAATATGTGAATCAGGTGATTGTGTTCCGTTCGAACGGAAACTATGTTCCAGACCAGGGATACGGTTCGCTCGAGATCATGGTTCTGGTGCAGTCCGATCCGTATTTTCAGGTTCTGAATAAATGCGATCTGGTCTATCATGGGACCGTTGATATCTTCACCGCGCTGCTCGGTGGAACCCTTTCCGTTCCAAATCCTGCAAATCCCGAACGGTCGATGCTTCTGGAGATCGGCCCGGTTGGTGATCTGAATGATATTCGGACTAAAGTTTCGAATCAGGGTCTGTATCAGGATCGATCACTGAAGAAGCGCGGAAATCTGTATCTGATTCTGCGTTTGGCCAGGCCGGCCCTATCACCCACGGAGCGTTCGGAACTTGAAACCCTTCGAATGAAGAGGGGGGCATAGGCGAACACTCGAGCGAAGCTATTAATATCGTTGGGATAATGTAAGATGATATGGCCAACCGTCTAATCACGACAAGTCTGGATGCTTTTCAGGTCTCCCCTGAGGCCGCGAATTATATTCGGAAGGTGTGTCAGAATGCGCCAGAGATCAACGTCCGACTGATCGTTACGAGCATCAACAAAACCGGTCCGGTGTTCTCCATCAGAAAACTTACCCCGGATCAGGTTCAGATTCTTCCGGCAAGCGATGAGCTGGTTGTCCGCGAGGGAATCAACTTTTTTTACGACTTTGATAGCAAGGAGTATGTTGCTCTGACGGAGCTGAGCCTTGTGGAAAGTACCATCGGACCTGCGTTGAAATTTCGAATGCAGGCGCTCCCAATCTGCGGAGGTGGATGTACCTTCTGTCACTGTGGGGTCAAACCCTCACCGAACCATGAGAATGTTCTTCCGGGCGAGACGCCTTGTTCGAGCTGTCCGTCCTCGGGCGGAGGCTGTCAGGCGTGACGGATCCCTTCTCAGCTCGATCCTTGCTCCGGGGCGAACAACCAGCAACAAGGGTTGAATTTTATATCGACTCCGCAGATCTCTCCCTGATCGAACGTCTGATGGCTACGCATCGTAATGTATTTTCTGGAATCACTACGAATACCACCTCTCTGGCCTCCCAGGGGTCGACCGTCGAGGAATTTTTAACCGAGCTACACGGACGTTCGATCATGATCCCAACGAGTGTGATGATGCTCGAAGAGGGTACTGAAGACGCGATGGTCAGACGTGGGGCAGAGCTTCATGAACGCTTTCCATCGCTTGTTCTGAAACTTCCAATGTCGGCTCGTTCCCTGTCGCTTGTTCCCGAATCTCCTGCTCCTGTGAATATGACCCTCCTGTTTAATCTGGTGCAGGGAGTTTTTGCCGCGCAGGCAGGCGCAAGCTATGGCTCATTCTTCGTTGGACGTTTCCGAGATAATCATCCACATCTCGCAAATGAGATCTTTCGGGACATGCGAGATCTTCGGATCTTTCTTGATCGAAACAGTCAGCTTCGAATGCGAATCATTGCTGCGAGCATCAGAGATTATGAGGATGTTAGACAGAGCATCGTTTCGGGGGCTCATATCATCACCCTCTCCGAGCGTCTGTTGGCCGATCCGGATGAACGGTTGTTCATCGATCCGCTCACACGCGCTGGGATGGCTGATTTTCTCCAGAGCATGCCGAAGATCCAGAGTTGATGATCCTCGTACAAGGTTATATCATTGATTCGACCTCTGAGAACTATGAATCCCCGATCAGACCCCAAAACCTCCGAGTCAGCCCAGGAACAGTACGCCTTTCGACAGGTTGTTGAGTTCGCCTCAAGACAGTTGGAACAGATCGCGACTGCGTTTCGTCAGACCTCTGAGACCCTTATGATCATTCGAACAATCGAACAGGAGACAACGGGGGAGTCGATTCTGGTGAACATCGGTTCGAATTTCTTCCTGAAGCTGCGGGTCTCCGAGCCATTGCAAGACACCTATCAGATCATTGGGAATGATCCTGGAACCTTGCATTACACCCCGATTCAGGCAAAGGAAGCAACAACCCAGCTGGTCAGACAGCTCGAACAGCTGACCGAACAGTCGCAGATGATCCGAACGAAGATCACTGAGGAGGCTGCGCGGCTGAAGCTACCAGATCCGTTCAGCCGAGAAGCAACGACCGCATAAGACTGAGTGTGTATCTTGCGCTCGATGATACTGATTCGTCGACTGGTGGATGCACCACCCATCTCGCGCTCTGTCTGATTGAGGCCTTACGACCCTACGGAGATCTCATTGAGTATCCAGCGCTGGTCCGTCTGAATCCCTGCTGTCCCTCAAAGACCCGTGGAAATGGAGCAATCTTGCTTCGGTTTGGGAACGGAACCCCAGTATGTCAGATTGGATCTTGTACCGATGGGAAGCCGATCATCCTCTGTCAGGCCAAAACCCCGTTAGATACGACCCCCTCAATCCTTCAAATCATCGATAGGGTGATTCAGGAGCATCGAGCCGAAACTTCAAACACAGGAATGATCGTCTTCGATCGAACGATCGAACCAAGCTGGTATCACCAGATCGTGACTACGCTTCTTTCGAGGGATCAGCTCATGCTTGATCAGTCGATGATCGTTCGATCTTATGGATCCGGGGAAGGTCTGATCGGTTGTATCGGAGCCCTAGGGTGGGATCGTCAGCGTTGTTCGTTTGAGCTGATCGCCTATCGGGAGCGTTTCCGGTGGGGAACGAAACGTCTGATTGATCGCTCGGCATTCCGAGCGTCGATTGATCAACTTCCTGGGGAGTTTCGAAACAAGGATTCGAAACGTCTCGCAGCGATCCCAAACACCCCCTGCCCGATCCTGTTCGGGGTACGCTCCTGGCGCTCTGATCTGTTGCCTTTTCTGACGCTCATGCAATCTCAGACCGAGCCGATCGTAGGCGCCCTGATCTTTCAGACGAACCATGGGTCAGATGATCATATTCTCGCTCCGATCGAGCCCCTCGAAGAACATCGATCCTATCGGATCTGTGGAACCCTCGAACGGATTGAACTACGACCTGGTCGGCATCGCCTGCTTGATCTGCGAACCGAGACCGGTCTTCTTCGGGTCGCGGTCTATGCGCAAACAGGCAAGCTTGCGCGGGAGATCATCAGACTGATTCCTGGTGATCAGCTCGAATGCTTTGGTTCCTTTCTTCGTGGACAACTAAATCTCGAAAAGGCTCGTATTCTATCCCTGCGGATTCCGCTGATCAAGTGCTCGAATCCGATCTGCCAGGCGTGTAAGCTTCGAATGCGATCGCACGGTGTGGGGGGCTATCGTTGTTCGGGCTGTCATCTGAAGCTTCCAAAATCTGCCGCGTCCTTCGAACAAACGACTCGCCCGATGATCCCTGAGGCGTTCGATTGCAGCGCCGGTTCTGCACGTCATCTGTCGCGTCCAGTGTTTTTATACGATCAGTCTTAGTATCCTTCATGGTTGTGTTCAATCGTCCGACCGAAGACTATGATGTATATTTCATGAAAATTGCGTTTTTGATCGCGACGCGTTCGTGCTGTCTCCGAAAGAACGTCGGTGCGGTCGTTGTGCGTGATAATCGGATTCTTACGACGGGTTATAATGGAACCCCACCTGGGATGCAGAATTGTACCCCTGCAACCTGTTTGAATCTTCCATCAGGCGAGAAATGTCCGACGATTCATGCGGAACAGAATGCGGTCGGTTATGCTGCCCATGTCGGTGCAGCGCTTCGAGGGGCAACGATGTATATCACCGCGTTTCCGTGCGAAGAATGTTTTCGAATCACCCAGGCAGCTGGAATTCGTGAAATCGTGTATGCTGAGCCTTATAAGATTCATCGCGCTACCCAGTTCTTATATCAGAACACCCAACTGACGCTGCGTGAATTTTATCCTTCGGCTGTTCGAAGTTTCGTCGATCATCTGCTCGGATCAGGGGATTCAGCCCTGAAGGCCCAGAGCGAAGTCTAGAACAGCTATTCGGTATCAGAATCAGAGGGGGCCGGCGCCCCTGATCTGATTTCTTGTTAAAAGGGCTAGATAGTTTCTTACCAGAGAAATCCTATCGCGACTGCTCCAGCTCCAAGTAGCCCCCAAATCGATGATCCGGCGCGCGATACGGTATCTGCGACTCGATGATACGTACGATGGAAGAAGTCAGAGATGTAATAATGTTCCTTCTTCTTTTGAGGCTCTGTCTTAGCTGTGGCCTGTTGATCAGTACCTGATGTTGAGGAAGTTTGGGTGCTTTTCTTTTGTGCAACGTGGGGAGAAGTTAGTTTACG
>Ga0007809_10000957_pt1 | contig 12185 bp, 16 predicted proteins | sample CryBogCBE02Aug07_FD_60383 | JGI IMG/M metagenome (GOLD analysis project Ga0007809, IMG submission 60383) | Freshwater microbial communities from Crystal Bog, Wisconsin, USA - CBE02Aug07 | ecosystem: Environmental > Aquatic > Freshwater > Lake | place: Crystal Bog, Wisconsin, USA | collected...
TGTTTGGAGTGTTTGGAGTGTTGGCAATCGTATTGGAAGGAGCTACTTGTTCCGCGGGACGGTTGGTAGTTTTTTGCAATGGCTCTTTGCTGATTCGATCACCTGAGTTTGTATTTGTAGGGCCATTCAAATCAACACTAGTGGCGCAGCCACTAAGGAATAGGAAAACAAATGAAAATAAAGCAGAAACACAATGAGGTTTTAATATTTTCGTAGAGGATGAAAGTAAATAGATCACTTGTTTCTTCAGGTGCATGGAGTTAGCCCTATCAAAGGGATGGGTATGAACGGTCATGAAAGGTTATTGGAAGACGTTTTTCCATTGCCGAAGTGCTGCGAAAATCTGTTGTTCAGTTTTTGCAACTGGATCAAATTTTTTTGCACTTTCAATGACTTGGGGTTTATTGACTCTTAAAAATGGATTGATCAATAATTCTTGTCTAATGCTTGAGGGAAGAGTTGGGGTGTTATTTGCTCGTAATTTCGTGCATTTATCAATGTACTCATCCAGGTTCTGATTTGAGGGCTCTACTGCTTTAGCAAATTTTAAATTTGATATAGTGTATTCATGAGCTGAACAAACAAGTGTCTCCTCGGGTAAAGATGCAAGCTTATTTAGACTGTTTAAAAATACCTCCGGCGTGCCTTCAAACATCCTGCCACACCCCCCGCTGAAGAGGGTATCACCACAAAAAAGGACGGGTCCTAGGTCAGTTAATGAAAAATAGTAAGCAAGGTGTGTAAGTGTATGCCCTGGGACACCGATGACTTGAGCATTCATCCCCAAGCATTCAAAGTAGTTACCATCATATTGAATTTCATGGGGAGTCGAAATACTTGGATGATTTGGTGCATAAACGACGGCTTGCGTTTTTTTCTGTAAGCTCTCCAATCCTCCGATATGATCGGAGTGATGATGAGTGATTAAAATGGCCTCAAGCTTGAGTTTAAAGAGTTCAAGTGCTTCAAGAACTGGTTCGGCCTGTCCGGGATCAACCACTAAAGCACGCCCATCTTTGACGAGAAGCCAAAAATAATTATCGGTAAATGCGGGTAAAGGTATAAGTTTCATGAATCACAGGATTATAGAAAGTATTGAACTAGAAGAGTGGCTTTTAACGCCTCCAGGCCAATACTTAATGGCCTGGGAGAAAATACAGTTTGATCGCACTGTAACTGATATTTTTGGATTTCACGCTTTGCAGTTAGGATTATCAAGTCTTGAGGGCTTGTCAAGCAACAGAATGCCCTATAAATGGACGGCTAGAGTGGGACAAAATAGTGAGGAGAGTGAAGATTTTCAAGATCTCTACTTAGATCAGCAACTAGGTACTGCTGTCATAAATCAGAGCGAAAAAAAATATTCTGTTATTTTGGATAGCCGGGCCCTGCCGTTCCCGGATCAGTCCCTTGATCTGATTCTATTACCTCATACTTTAGAGATTAGTCCAGATCCCCATGCAACACTCAGGGAAGTTGAGCGAGTTCTGGTGCCTGAGGGGCGTCTTGTTATCAGTGGTCTAAACCCGATAAGTCTTTGGGGATTCCATCAAAAAAGAATAAATACATATAAAAAACTTGGTGTAGACAGCTTTTTTTTGCCTCAACAAGGAGAGTTCATAGGTTACTGGCGGCTAAGGGATTGGCTCAAGTTGCTGAGTTTTGAAGTTGAAGGTGGACGTTTTGGGTGTTACAGGCCTGCATTTAGAACTCAAAATTGGTTGAATAGATTTTCTTGGATGGATAAGGCTGGAGATAGGTGGTGGCCTATTTTGGGATCGGTATATTTTTTGCAGGCTGTCAAAAGAGTTAGAGGTATGAAAATGTTGGGTCCTCTTTGGAAAAGGCCTAGCACTCGAGCCAGAACTGCTGTAGCAAGTGTCAATTCGACCGCAGTGAGTGGAGTGGAAGAATAAAGATCAAAGTTTGAGATTTAAAGATATGGAAAATAATGTTTTAAAAACCAATTTAGACGAAAAATCTAATGTGTCTCAATTGACAAGTTCAGTTGTTATCTACACCGATGGAGCTTGTAAAGGCAACCCCGGGCCAGGAGGGTGGGGTGTTTACTTAAACTCAGGCGGAGTTGAGAAAGATTTATTTGGAGGTGAGCTTCAGACCACGAACAACCGGATGGAGTTGACGGCCGTGATAGAGGCGCTCACGGCCTTGAAAAAACCTTGTAAAGTGGCGCTATATCTAGATAGTGAATATGTTCGACAAGGTATTACACAGTGGATACACGGATGGAAAGCTAAGGGTTGGAAAACTGCAGCAAAACAACCCGTTAAAAATGTTGATCTTTGGAAAAAGCTTGATGATTTAGTTCAAAACTCAGCCCACACTATTGATTGGCACTGGGTCAAAGGGCACGCAGGGGATCCGGGCAACGAGAGAGCAGATGAGCTTGCAAATAAGGGGGTTCTCAGAGCTCAGGGCCTAATATGAAGGGCGCCTTAGTCCTTAATTAACATTGCCTTGGCCTGGGAAGATCTTAGCTCCTCAGGTGTATTTAAGTTTACAAAAGCATCCGCAGGATATGGGGGTGAGTCAAACTCTACGTAACTGTTTTTTTGTTGATCCGTCCAATCCTGAACTCTTGAGTTTGCACCACTCAAAAACAATTTAAGATTTGATGCCAAGCTTTTTTTGAGTAAACAAAAAGTTGGCTGAGCTCTTGCCTGAGCATGAGTTGAGTTGTGATCTCTTGTAATTGGCATACAAACGTCTGTTTGAGTTTCCTGAATTTTGTTGAATAGTCTATCCACAAGATCAAGAGGAAAGTGCGGCGTGTCGCAAGGCACAACCATAAGGTAGGGAGTGCTGCATTTTTCAAGTCCTGTTAAAAAACCAGTCAATGGACCTTTGCTTGGACTGCTGTCACTCCATACGCTGTACCCAAAAGCTTTGTAGAGGGAAATATCGTTATTTGCATTGATAACTATGGTTCCAACTTGTTCCTTTAAGCGCAAAATAGAGTGTTGAACAAGAGTTGATTGGCAATAGGGTAGGAGTCCTTTATTAACTCCTCCCATTCTTGAGCCTTCTCCACCGGATAAAATCAGCCCAGTAATTTCATTTTGCATTGGAGTGTTTTACTAAATTAAAATCAGCCACCTATGTAGCTCATTTCTACTTTTTTAGCGCTATTTTCTCTAGACTCATTTTGTCCTCTGAGCTCTGAATAACGATCATTTCTGGAGCCCCAAATTTGAGCTATCTTCTGCATGATCAGCTCATCGCTAGCCCCCCCTCTCAAGAGCCCACGAAAGTCAAAGCCAGTGGATGCAAATAAACACATATAGAGCTTCCCCTCCGTAGAAAGTCGTGCCCTGTTGCAATCTCCACAAAAGGCTTGAGAAACACTGCTAATGAGACCAATTTCCCCAGTGCCTTGTTTATTTTTTCCTAGAACACTGTAACGTTTCGCTGTCTCTCCGATGCTGGAGGGGGGCAGGCTTTTTATTTCAAACTCAGAGCTCAATAAGTTAATGATTTCTGAACTCGAGACGACCTCGTCCATTTTCCAACCGTTGGTTGCACCCACATCCATGTATTCAATAAAACGAAGGGTAATACCCGTCCCAATAAAATAGCTCGTCATTGGAGTAATTTCAAGTAAATTAACACTTCTCTTTACAACCATGTTTACTTTAAGTGGAGCCAAGCCGATCTGTACTGCCTTATCAATTCCTTTAAGAACATCAGAGACTGCAAAATCAACATCGTTCATGCGCTTAAAAACATCATCATTGAGACCATCTAGTGAGACGGTTACTCGCTTGAGTCCCGCGTCTTTAAGGGACTGTGCTTTTCGTTCTAATAATGAACCATTGGTCGTAAGCGTTAGGTCAAGGTCAGAACCACCCAGAGTCTTTATTTTTGCTAATTGCTCAATCAAAAATTCAATATTTTTACGAAGTAAAGGTTCGCCACCGGTGAGTCTGATTTTTTGCACTCCCAATTGAACAAAGTTTTTCGCGAGTTTTATAATTTCCTCAAAACTCAATAAGTGTGAGTGAGGAAGGTACTGATAGTTGGAATCAAAAACCTCCTTAGGCATGCAGTATGTGCACCTGAAATTGCATCTATCCGTTACGCTAATCCTTAAATCCTTTAGTGGGCGATTAAATTGATCCTTGACACCATTCAATAAATTTTGAGGTAACGCAATGCTTGAAGAATCCAAATCTTCTAAATCAAACGACTCCTGGTTTATGGGAATAAATTTTCTTGTCATAACTTAATTGTGCCTTAGAGGATTAATCCTTGATGTTTATTGCTCTAAGTCCATAGGGTTCAATTGTCTTGTAAGCTTAATGGTTAATTTCAACTGTTGCATGAGCAATATCCCTTAACACTTGCAATCGTTCCTTGATGTGCAAGGGACGCAGAGTTGGGTCTTGAGTAGATAAAGTGATGGTGCATGCATATGCCCTGCTACCCACTCGCCAGATATGTAAATCGGTCACTGTTGAAAGAGGAACATTTTGGAGAGTTGACTTAACAATCTCTACGATTGGATCATCCATTTCACGATCTAATAAGACCTTTGATGTATCGACGATTAGGTTTTTAGCCCAAACTCCAACCAAGACTGCACCTACTATTCCCATGACGGGATCTAGCCAGGACCAGCCATAAATCATTCCGCCAAACAACGCAACAATTGCTAAAACCGAAGTCGCCGCATCTGCAATAACGTGAATGTAAGCGGATCTTAGATTCAAGTCATGATGCTTTTTAGAGGTATGTTCTTTAGAGGAGCGAGATTTATGGTGTGAGTGAGGGCCGTGATCATGATGAACGTGTCCAGGGGTGTGACCTTCAATGGAGGGTGAATGGGAGTGACTATTTTCATGCTCATGCCCATGTTCGTTTGTGCTTGAATGATTGTGTCCATGAGCATGTCCATGCCCATGTCCATGTCCATGTCCATGTCCATGTCCATGTCCATGGTGATCATGTGCAGAACCAAGAATTAAAGCACACACGAAGTTAACCACTAAGCCGATTATTGCAACGAAAATGGCTTCTTCATAATGAATTGGTTCTGGTGAGAGCAGTCGATCAACTGAGCCGTAAATCATCATCGCCGCAACACCAACGAGAAATAAGGCACTTGCAAAACCGCTTAAAACTTCAATCTTCCATGTTCCAAATGCAAACCTTTGATCATTAGCGTATTTCCTTGCCTGTATGTAAGCAAAAGCACTCAGTCCAATAGCTAAAGTATGGGAGCTCATATGCCAACCATCTGCAAGCAAAGCCATTGAGTTATACCACCAACCAGCAACAATCTCGACGACCATCATAAGAGCTGTAATCCACATGACCCACATCGTACCTTTTTCGGCTGCAGGGTTGCTGATATGAAAAGTATGTTGGTGAGAACCAGTGTGAATTATGTTGTGTTGCATAAGTAGCAAATTAAATTAAAAAGGGGCTAAACCAGAAATCAAGGTTGTCAATTGAGTGAAGTTAATGAACCATTTACTAAAGTAATTAGTCCCAAAATGCCAAAGATGGACGCTGCAAATCTATGAACCCATTTCATTGAGATTTTTTCGGCGAATTTGTTACCTATAAAAACAGCAGGTACATCCGCAATCAACATACCTGCAGTTGTGCCAGCTATAACGAAAATAGGATTTTCAAAATGAGCGGCCAATGCAACCGTTGCAATTTGGGTTTTATCGCCCATCTCTGCCAAAAAGAATGTAATCAACGTTGCGCCAAAAACTCCAAATTTGGACGCAATTTGTGTCTCCTCCTCTTCGATTTTGTCTGGAATTAAGGTCCATACAGCCATTGCCAGAAACGATATCCCTAAAACCCAGCGTAATATATTTGGATCTATTGAATTGGCAACCCAAGCCCCAACAACTCCAGCCAATCCATGGTTAACTATAGTTGCCAGGAAAATCCCCATTATGATGGGTAATGGTTTTTTAAACCTAGCCGCCAAGATAAATGCTAGTAGTTGCGTTTTATCTCCCATCTCAGCAAGTGCCACTACGCCTGTGGAAATTAGAAATGCTTCCAAGATAACTCCTGATTAATTTAAAAGATTTTAAATGATGAATTTGTACTAAAGTGCTTAAATGAATATCAGAAATATTATTTCATTACTGAATTAGTATGCACTTATAATTCATAATCTGCTTTGAGCAAAGAATCACACGATATCTATGTAATTACTATTTAAATCATAGGGTAATTCCATAGATTTGAGATCAATTTGAAATGAAAGTTGAGCTGATTTAAGAAGAAAATGCGAGTGCCGTGTACTTCAAACTTAAAGACACCAGAGACTTATGAGCAATAAATATGTCAATCAATCAGAGGATGTTCCTAATTTAGGTGAGTTGCTTATGCATTGCAGGGAAAGTAAGGAGTTGTCTATTGAAGATGTTGCACGCAAAACGGCCATGTCCCCTGAACAAGTTAAGGCAATTGAGAGAGGTGATTCGGACTTCTTTAAAAAACCGGGACAGAGTATGGATTGGTATGCCAAAATTTACGCTAAAAAGATGGGTGTACATTTAGGTGATCGAAAAGAGAGTGTCAACACTAAGAAAATTCTTCCATCAACAAGTCAAAATCAGTATTTATTCCCAATACCTACTTTTTTGAAAAAAAATAATAAAGTTGAGATAGATCTATGAGTACTCGAGCACCACTTGTACTGCCTCAGTATGGAAAATTTGATAACCATCTAAGCGCAAGCGCAACTATAAAAGGAAAATTTGAATTTAGTGGCACCGCTTTGGTAGAAGGAATTATTTACGGAGATGTAGAGGGTTTTGGTAAATCAACTGACTCAGTAACTATTACAAATAACGGTAAAGTGTTTGGATCAATACGCTGCAAGTCTGTTGCAATATCAGGTGCGGTTGTTGGAAATATATATGCCAGTAACATCAATCTTGAAGCCCATAGTATTGTTCAGGGAGATGTTTATTATGAAACCATAGGAATTGATTCGCAAGCTGTCATCAATGGCCGATTAATCCAGACTTCAAGTTTAGAGCATAAAACTGAGCAACTTCCAATGTTATCTACAGATGTTAACCAACCCAACGACCAATGGACATTAGAAGACATCTCCATTACGAGTTCAAACTACAACTCCCCCCAGCAGATTAATTCCATTGAGAATAGAACAAACACCGAAGATAATTTGCAATCCAATTCCTACACACCCAAGAGAGTTTGGGGTAAAAAGCTCTAAATCATAAAAGTTGGCTCTACGAACGTTAAGAGCCACAAACACAATTTACTTGTGCTACAAAAGTCGTATTGATCAAGCTTTTTAACTTTAAAAAGGCAATTTGATCCGATTTCACTAATCGCTCAATTTATAGATACAGATGCGAACAATAATTCGCGCTTGTAGAAAAAAACTTAGATAAATTGAATTGAGATTAAATTGCTTTTGAAATTACCAAGAACATTAATATTTGTTTTGATTACGTTACAAATTCTTGATGCTGTATCTTCGCGATATGCATCAACGCTTGGGTGGATTGAAATGAATCCATACTTAACAAAAATTTCGAGTGAAATTAATATTTACATATCGCTGTTAATAGTGAAACTGATCTTAATCACAATGTTAATTCTAAGATTGAAAAAGTTAGATGAGTGTTCAAATAAATTACTTAGCTTGATATGTGCATGTGATGGAGTGGCCATACTTTTTTATGTTTATGTAATTTTGAATAACTTCGGTTTTAGATCAGTAGATCGTATAGGAATATGAATTGAAAAAAACAGTAAATACATTATTTTTATTAGCCTTATTGTTTTGTACAAAAATAGCAGTAGCAGGTTTTAAAGAAGATTTTGAAGCCAAATATCCTGAAGTTAAGAATGTGGAAATATCAAAGTCATTTAAAAATTTTTATTCGATTAAAAATCAAGATTCATCAGAGGTATTTATTTCAGATGATTTTAAATTTTTGATTAGAGGAACAATTTTAGATCTTGAAACAGGACATAACGTAAATAATGCAATCGTAACTAATAGCGACATTACCAAAAAAAGTAACATCAATAGTAAACCTAAAATTGATATATCTGAATTGAATTTAGATGATGCAATCAAAATTGGTAATGGTGCAAATCGTCTTTACATATTCAGTGATCCTCAATGCCCTTATTGTAAAAATTTGGAAAATGTCTTTGGAAAAATTAAAGACGTAACTGTATATATCTTTCCATTGCCACTTATTTCCATACATCCACATTCAGAAGAAGTTGCAATCAGCATATGGTGTTCAGAAAATCGAGAAAAGTCTTGGACACAATATGTTGAGCAATCAACTGAGCCCATACTAAAGACCTGTAGCAATCCAATTCAAAGAGTGGCTTTGCTTGCTTCAAAATACTCAATAAACGCAACACCTACCATTGTCTTTTCAGATGGATCAAAGGTGATAGGTGCAGTAGAGGCAGATTTTATAAATCAAAAAATCAAGGAAATTTTATTAAATGGGAAGGAAATAAATTGAAATCTTATTTTCATATAACTGTGACAGCAATCTCGATTACGGCAATATTCATGATGCTTAACGCCTCAACATTAGGTGAGATAGGTATAGTCATCGGTACTTTAGGGTTTTATACGTTGATGAGTATGTTTTTTATTGAATCTTTAGTTGTTATTCATATTTTGTTTCAAAATTTTAAAAAAATAGTTACTAAGAAATTTAAAACAGATGTGTAAATTATTTTTAAAAAAATATAGGGCTGCTGACTGTTTTATATGGGGTATTTGTTTAGGTTTATTTTGCTCGCAGAGTCTTCAAGCAAAAGCTGTACTCAGTGAGCAACTATTCGAAAAATCCGAATATTTAGAAAATCAGCCAATGAAAAATAAATATTTAAATCCAAAATTTTCAGTAGATTCTTGTATTCAATCCGCTTCTATTAAGTATCGTATTTCAAAGAGGCTTCTTCTCGCTTTGGCTTATGTAGAGAGTTCAGGAAATTCCAAAATTATCAGTTCGGTCAATAAAAACGGATCTTTTGATATGGGTCTCATGCAGATAAATTCTGAATGGTTACCCAAACTTTTTAAGTTTGGTATTTTGCAAGACGATTTAATGAACCCATGTATCAGCGCTGATGTGGCTGGCTGGATACTTGCACAAAACATACAAAAGTTCGGCAATACCTGGGCTGCAGTTGGTCATTACAACTCTAATCGTGCTCAGCAGCAAGAGATTTATATCAGAAAAGTTTACACTTCATTCCAAAGAATATCTTACTCTGAAACGCACTCAATTGAAAGAGGGCTTTACTGTGAAGAATTTTCTTGTAAGTAATTTGGTAATTTTTCTTGCTTTAAATGTAAATTTTAGCTTGGCACAAGATTTAGGAAGTAAAGGAACCAGTTATTCGATAGGACCAGACGCAAGGGCGCAGTTCAGGCAAGCAATAGTTGAAAAGTACTCTGGCAATGAGATTAAACGATTCTGGCTTAATTATGCAAAAAAATCCATTGAAGAAATAAAAAATCCAAAACCTTTGCAAGGCATTACTTCTGAATACACTCTTAGATCTCAACTATTTGATATTAAATATTTAATTGATCATGACTATGTCGATGCACATAACCGAATCATCGTGCATAAAGGAACATTGATTGAACCTCTGAAAATTTCGAATCTTAAATATAGCCTTCTATTCATAGATGGTCGAGATCAACATCAAATCGATTACGCATTATCATTAATTAAAAAAACACCCATAAAAATCGTTTTGACTGCAGGGTCAGCTTACGAATTAAGGGTTAAATATCAAGGGTTGAGTTGGATGGGTAGGAGTCATGTCCCGTTTTACTTTGACCAAAGAAAAATGATTATTGATCAACTATACAAGTTATATCAAATAAATATAACGACTGTTCCAGCAATGGTTAGTCAGAGTAAAAATCAACTAAGAGTTGATTGGGGATTCTTGAATTGATTAAGTTAAGATTTTTCTTTCCTTACTTTGTCATTTTATATGGCAATTTATTGTGTAACTCAGCCTTACCGCAATCGACTGGAGCAGTTTGCCAAGGGCAATTTCCTAACTTGCTAACCGATCTTTGTTATGACTGCATGTTCCCAATAACTATTGCGGGCATACCGATTAACCTATCTCAAAGCTCAGATGATTATGACAGTGGTGCTACTGCGGGAGCAGTCTGTACCTGCTCCAATACTCTTTCAATTGGAATTCCCTCCTCATTTTGGGAGCCGATATATATGGTGGATGTAACAAATGTTGCTGGTTGTATGCCACTTCTGGGAGGAATTCAAATTAGTCCACCAACCAATTCATCTGAAGACGGGGCGATAGTTGGAACCAATGCATTGCTATCAGGGAATTCTAAGGCGGCCTTTATGCACGTGAATGAATATATAAATCCAGTCATGACTACACTCGGTATTATTTCGAATGATCCGTGCTTAGACACAAGAGGATTCGACACTCCCTACGTTTCATGGGCAGATCCGACATGGAACGATGATACATTGGCCATGATATTGACCCCATATGCTTATCCTTTTGCAGGTATTGCGAGCATAGCAGCGGAGGCACCGGACTCCATAGCGGCAACTACTGGATTTGGACTCGCACCATTGTTTTGGACTGCTGGAGCTTGGGGATCAATGTATCCTGTAACGGGTAACGTAAGCACAGCTAATACTGCTGAGCAAGTCGCGCATTTATTGTTAGCAAGAATATTCGCCAAATTACATGCTGCTGGGGTTCAACAAACTACGGCAGGGAAAACAGCTCAAGCATCTTGCGGTGCAATAGGCGTACCAGAATTTATTATGGATAAGCGCCAGTACAAGACCAATCGTATATTTCCATTTCCGGATAACATGTGCACCCCTATCTCTCGGCCATTGGTATTTCAAGAATCAGGCGCTTCTTCGCCGCAGTATAAGGATTACGGTTATTTTGTATTTAGAAAAAAGGATTGTTGCTCATTAATTGCAGGTGTCAATTCACTTTAATGAGACTTACCGTGTTTTTTATATTTGTATTCAAGCTATTTACGTTTGGTGTATTTGCAAACGATTTATCGCTCTTTGATACTATCAAACAATCAGGAAAATTAAATGAATATTTGTTCGTATCAATTTCCATGAGGGATCAAGACTTAATTGAACTTAGCGCTCAAGCACAAGTTGTCAAAATGACGGTAGTAATTGCTGGATTTGTCGATAATTCAAGTGAAGCATTAGAGCATACAAAATTAAGAATCTCTCAAATCAATTCTTCATGTTGTGCAAATAAAGGTCCAGTATGGATGATACATCCTCAGTTATTCGAGCGGTTTAGTATTAAAAGCGTACCAACTTTTGTCATCTCGAAAAACTCAAACGACAAAACTCCAGAATTTACAAAAGTAAGCGGAGAGATGTCCGTGCAAAATGCGCTTAAATTTATATACGCTGGAACGAATGATCCATCGATAAAACAACAAGCAAAAATGAGTTACTTGTTGTTTAAGGAGGATTAGAAATTGATGAGTAATACGTTTCGAATTTTAATGATGATGGGGCTTTTGCAGATTAGTCAAAGTTATGCACACTCTTTGTCAAATCAAATGTTTGAAGTAAAAGGGGGAATTTTATTTGGATGGGTAACTCTTTCATTTCAAAGAAATGGAGAATATATTTATCAAGAAAATGTTAAAGATAAAAGGACTAGTTCGCCAGCTATTTTGACAGGTAGTGTGAAGAGAGTTAGTTTTGATATCTATTCACCCCAAGAACTTGACTTATTTCGGTTTGAGGAAGAATTAAAGTTGAAAAAGGAGCAACTTAATAATTTGCTTGAGGTGCAAGAACACAAAATTAGAAAGCAAAGAAGGCTTCAAGCTTTGGATTGGCCGCGTTATAAATACGAGAATGGTTCATATTGTGTACCAGAAGTTAAATTTTCTAAAAATGCAGATTGGATTGAGCATTTAACTTGTATCCGGTTGGTGTTTGGTCCTAAATCTGAAGATTCAAATTAAAGAAATGAGATAAAAAATCATGAAAAAAATTCATAAAATTCCAAGAGGCGCCAATGCTGGAGTCGCATTCTTGGGTGTTGAACTCGCTGATACTGCTCCTCTAGTTATTTCCATATTTTTGTCAATACCGTTATCTAGTGGTGGCAGTTGGTGG
>Ga0007809_10000958_pt1 | contig 12171 bp, 7 predicted proteins | sample CryBogCBE02Aug07_FD_60383 | JGI IMG/M metagenome (GOLD analysis project Ga0007809, IMG submission 60383) | Freshwater microbial communities from Crystal Bog, Wisconsin, USA - CBE02Aug07 | ecosystem: Environmental > Aquatic > Freshwater > Lake | place: Crystal Bog, Wisconsin, USA | collected...
ACGCACCAAGCTCAGTGCCACAAGGAGACCCAAGGCGGACGCAGAGCCGTAGCGCTGAAGCGTGTTGTAGCCTTGAAGTCCCAACACAAACCCCACAAAAAGCCCAGACACCGAGATGATGGCCAAGGAGTAGTTGCCCAGAAAATGAAGCTGATCTCGCACCAGCACCGAGCGTTTAAAGCTTGGGACCAGCGTCATCAATAAACGCACGAATAACCGAGCAGCGAGCCCCAAACTTGAGAGCCCGCTTCGGGTCGCTTGGCCCAAGTCGGCCAAAGTGTTGACCAATCTCTCAAGCCAGGAGGGTTGACTGGGCTGATTCATAGAGGTCCTTGGTGAGCGTTGCGCGCTTGGTGCTCAGAGACCGAAGCACTCTTAGGGACTTGGACAAAGCCCAGATCTTGGGCCCAGTCGGGAGCGGGATATTGGAACCGTACAGGCCCATCGGGTGAGGCACTCACAAATTGACTCACCAAGGGGTCCATGCTGTGCTTGACCTCCTGAGGGGTGCCTTGAGCCGCAATGCGACCGTTGGCCAACACGATCACTTGATCGGCAATGGCAAAGGTGGCTTCTAAGTCGTGGGAGACCAAGACCGTGGTGAGGCCCAAGGTGTCATTGAGTTGACGAATGAGTCGCGCAGCAGTTCCCAAGGAGATGGGGTCCAGCCCCGCAAACGGCTCGTCATACATCACCAACTCGGGATCCAAGGCAATGGCACGGGCCAGAGCCACACGGCGCGCCATGCCACCAGAGATCTCACTCGGGCTCAGATCTCTTGCACCTCTTAGCCCCACTGCTTGGAGTTTCATCAATACGATGTCACGAATCATGGCCTCAGAGAGTTGCGTGTGCTCGCGAAGCGGAAACGCGACGTTGTCAAACACACTCAAGTCTGTAAAGAGAGCACCAAACTGATAAAGCATGCCCATCTGGCGCCTAGCTGCGTAGAGCGCTTTGTCGCTCAAGCTCTTAATCTCCTCGCCCTTCCAGGTGGCCAATCCTGAGTCCACTTTGTGCTGCCCCGCAATCAAGCGCAGCACCGTGGTCTTACCCCCTCCAGACGCTCCCATCAGGGCGGTGACTTGACCGCGTGGGATGTGAAAACTCACCTCGTCCAAAATACGCCGCTCCGCATAGCCAAAGCACACGTCCTTGAACTCAACCAAAGCGGCAGTGTTGGAATCAAAGGTGACAGTCATGGTCGGGCAAAGCCTTGGTGTTCAGGCCCCTTCAGATTGAAGGGACTTGAAAAAACGAAAAGAATTCAAATTGTACTGGTTGAGGAACAATCTCGCTTGGAGCAAAGAAGTGCCTCGATCAGCTGAGAATACAAGTCCAAGTCGAAGATCAGCACTTGTAGCCAAACCAAGAATAAAACCAAAAAAAATCTTAGACAGGACTGGGATCGCCACACGATAGTCAAACGACAGTGACACGACAGTCTCAGGACTATCCATAGACCACTTTGAGATCACACCAAGACCAGGTGAATGGGCACTCATGACAGCGAAAGACGTGGCCCCTTGGCAGGAGCCACGCAACCCGCTCAAAATTTGATGGAATTGAATTTAGCGCGGTAAGACCGAGCTGCCCATCAAAAACTCGTCCACTGCGCGAGCGGCTTGACGGCCCTCTCTAATGGCCCATACCACCAAAGACTGGCCGCGACGGGTGTCGCCAGCAGCAAACACTTTGGGCACATTGGTGTGATAGGCTGGAGAGGCAGGGGTGCTCTCGGTATTTGCACGCGCATTGCCACGGGCATCGAGCTCCACACCAAAGGAGCCCAACACACTGGCCATGGGGTTCACAAATCCCATCGCCAAGAGCACCAAGTCCGCAGGAATGGTTTGCTCGGTACCAGGGATTTCTTGCATTTTGCCGTCTTGCCACTGCACTCGCACGGTTTGCACCCCAGTGACACGGCCAGCCTCGCCAATAAAGGCTTTGCTGGAGATGGCAAATTCGCGCTCACAGCCCTCTTCGTGGCTCGAGCTGGTTCTGAGTTTTAACGGCCAATAGGGCCAGGTGAGGGGGCGATTTTCTTCAATCGGGGGCTGGGGCATCAACTCGAACTGAGTGACACTCACCGCGCCATGGCGTCGACTCGTGCCCACACAATCACTTCCCGTGTCGCCACCGCCGATCACCACCACATGGCGATTGTCGGCACGCAATTGGTGTTGAAGGTTGTCGCCAGCATTGGCTTTGTTTTGTTGGGGCAAGAATTCCATGGCAAAGTGCACGCCGTCGAGCTCACGACCTGGGATCTTCAGGTCTCGGGAAACCTCGGAGCCCGTGCACAACAAGACCGCATCAAATTCATCCATCAAAGCTTTGGCAGAGACTTGCGTTTGAGACCAGTTGGTGATGCGTTGGGCTGGGTCATTGGGATCGCTCTTGGGCCACTCGCCCACCAAAACGCCGGTCTTAAAGACCACGCCCTCGGCCTTCATTTGTTCAATACGGCGATCGATATGGCTTTTCTCCATCTTGAAGTCAGGGATACCATAGCGCAACAAGCCGCCGACACGGTCATTTTTCTCAAACACCGTCACCGCGTGGCCCGCACGGGCGAGCTGCTGGGCACTGGCCAAGCCCGCAGGTCCTGAACCGACAATAGCGACCTTTTTCCCAGTTGGGGCTATACCTGTCATGGGTTTGACCCAACCCTCGCTCCAAGCTTTGTCGATGATGGCGTGTTCAATCGACTTGATGCCCACGGCCTCTTGGTTAACGTTGAGCGTACAAGCCGCCTCGCAAGGTGCGGGACAGATGCGACCGGTGAACTCGGGGAAATTGTTGGTCGAGTGCAGCACCTCAATCGCGTTCTTCCAGTCGCCTTGATAAACCAAGTCGTTGAAGTCGGGGATGATGTTGTTGACCGGGCAGCCATTATTACAAAACGGCGTACCGCAGTCCATGCAACGCGCACTTTGTTGCTTGGCCAAGTCGTCTTTCAAAGTGAAGACAAACTCTTTGTAGTCCTTCAGGCGCTCTTGGACTGGCTTGTAGGACTCTTTGATCCTGTCGATTTCTAAAAATCCGGTGATCTTTCCCATGATTTAATTCCTATTGTTCTCTCTCGAACCTAAAAAAATTGAACTGCTCTTGACTGGCCCTGGCCAGACTTGGCTCACCCTGGCTGGCTCCAACAAGGGAGTAAGCCTGGGCTCGCTGTACTTGCTCAGGTGCTGGCCTTGTTGGCTTTGCTGGGCTTATTGTTGGTACTGGCTTCTTTTGTTTCTTTTGTTTCTTTTGCGACTTTGGTCGATGCTTTAGGCGTGTTGGAGCTCCCTACGCCCGGGGCGCTCTCGCCACTGGAGACCATCTCCTTTAGAGCACGTTGGTACTCCAAGGGGAAGACCTTGACGAACTTCAGTCGCGACTGCGCCCAAGTATCCAGCAACTCGCGCGCACGCTTGGAACCCGTCCAGCGGTGATGATCTTCCAGCAATTTTTTCAAGAGCTCCTCATCACTCATGCCCCGGTGCAATGCGCCCGAGCCCACTTTGGCCGTTTGCTCAGCACTGGTCAGCACCGGCTCAAGAGAGACCATGGCCGTGTTGGCGCGTGTGGCAAACTCGCCGTCCTCATCGTACACATAGGCCAAGCCGCCGCTCATGCCGGCCGCAAAGTTGCGCCCAGTTTTACCCAGCACCGCCACGGTACCACCGGTCATGTATTCGCACCCGTGGTCACCTGTGCCCTCGACCACTGCGGTGGCGCCGGACAAACGAACAGCAAAACGCTCGCCTGCAACGCCACTGAAGTAAGCCTCGCCCGAAGTTGCACCGTACATCACGGTGTTGCCCACAATGATGTTCTCGCTTGAGTTACCGCGGAAGTCCAAACTCGGGCGCACCACGACGCGCCCGCCAGAGAGGCCTTTGCCGGTGTAGTCGTTGGCATCCCCAATCAAGTAAAGCGTGATACCGCTGGCCAAGAAGGCCCCAAAGGATTGACCCCCAGTGCCTTCGAGTTGAATGCGCAAGGTGTCATCGGGTAGGCCCTCAGGGTGAACCTTGGTGAGTGCACCCGAGAGCATGGCACCCACAGAACGATTGACGTTTCGAGTGACCTCCATGAACTGCACACGCTCGCCGTGATCGATGGCTGCACGCGACTTGGCAATGAGAACATGATCAAGGGCTTTCTCCAAACCATGGTCCTGCGACTTGGAGTGATAAAGCGTGTCACCGGGATAGGGAGGTGGTGTGTACAACAAGCGGGTGAAATCAAGCCCACTGGCCTTCCAATGCTCGATGCCTTTTTTCATGTCCAGGAAATGCGACTGACCCACCATCTCTTGCACGGTCTTGAAGCCCAATTGCGCCATGATTTGGCGCATCTCTTCGGCCACAAAGAAGAAATAGTTGATCACGTGCTCGGGTTTGCCGGAGAACTTCCGACGCAAGACTGGGTCTTGTGTGGCCACCCCGACTGGGCAGGTGTTCAAGTGACATTTGCGCATCATGATGCAACCCTCGACCACCAAGGGAGCGGTAGCAAAACCGAATTCATCGGCACCGAGCAATGCAGCAATGGCCACATCGCGACCGGTCTTCATCTGGCCATCGGCTTGCACGCGAATTCTCTGCCTCAAACCATTCATCACCAACGTTTGTTGGGTCTCAGCCAAACCGATCTCCCAAGGAGAACCCGCGTGCTTGATGGACGACCAGGGCGAGGCGCCCGTGCCACCGTCATGGCCAGCAATCACGACATGGTCGCTCTTACACTTGGCCACACCCGCGGCCACCGTCCCAACGCCCACCTCGGAGACCAACTTCACGCTGATGGAGGCATGGGGGGCAACGTTTTTGAGGTCATGGATCAACTGAGCCAAATCCTCAATGGAGTAGATGTCGTGGTGGGGGGGTGGGGAGATGAGGCCCACACCGGGCACGCTGTAGCGCAATTTCCCGATGTATTGAGAGACCTTGCCACCGGGCAACTGACCGCCCTCACCAGGCTTGGCGCCTTGGGCCATCTTGATTTGAATCTGATCGGCACTGTTCAAATACTCGGCCGTCACACCAAAGCGCCCTGAGGCCACTTGTTTGATGCGCGAGCGCAAAGAGTCTCCCGCTTGGAGTGGCATATCCACCTCCACTTGATCCTCTCCGATGACGCTCTTTAAAGACTCGCCTAATTTGATAGGGATGCCCTTGAGCTCTTGACGGTAACGAGCGGGGTCTTCACCGCCTTCACCGGTATTGCTCTTGCCGCCAATCCTGTTCATGGCCACGGCCAATGTGGCATGAGCCTCGGTGGAGATCGAGCCCAGAGACATGGCGCCTGTGGCAAAGCGTTTAACGATCTCGCTCGCACTCTCCACGCTCTCAAGAGGAATGGCCCGGGCGGGGTCGATCTTGAACTCAAACAAGCCCCTGAGGGTCATGTGGCGACGGCTTTGGTCGTTAACGAGTTGCGCGTATTCTTTATAGGTGTTGAAGTTTGAGTTTCGGGTGCTGTGCTGGAGCTTGGCGATCACATCTGGAGTCCACATGTGCTCCTCGCCTCGGCTTCTCCAAGCGTACTCACCGCCTGCGTCAAGCATATTGGAGAGCACGGGATCTTTGGAGTAAGCCAAGCGATGTGTGCGAATGGCCTCTTCGGCAATGGCAAACACACCAATGCCTTCCACTCGCGTGGCGGTGCCGGTGAAGTACTTCTCTACGGTCTCGGTATCAATACCGATGGCCTCAAAGAGTTGCGCACCGCAGTAGCTCATGTAGGTGGAGACACCCATTTTGGACATGATTTTGGAGAGCCCCTTACCGATGGCCTTCACGTAGTTGTAGATGGCCTTCTCGGCCGAGAGGTCTCCGGGGAGGTCTTGGTGAATGGCTTGCAGGGTTTGCATGGCCAAATAGGGATGAACGGCTTCGGCGCCGTAGCCCGCCAACACCGCAAAGTGGTGCACCTCTCGCGCTGAACCTGTCTCCACCACCAAGCCCGCCGATGTGCGCAGGCCCTCTTTGACCAAATGCTGGTGGATGGCCGAGAGCGCCAAGAGTGCCGGAATGGCCACTTGGGTCGCGCTCACACGGGCGTCACTGATGATCAAAATATTGCGCCCACTCTTGATGGCATCCACCGAGGCCGCGCACAGGGACGCCAATTTAGCTTCTACCCCTTCTTGACCCCAACTCAAGGGGTAAGTGATATCAAGAGTCTGGCTCTTGAATTTACCGTGCGTGTAGTCCTCAATGTGACGCAACTTCTGCATGTCTTGGACATTCAAGATGGGTTGCGAGACCTCAAGGCGCATGGGAGGGTTCACCTGATTGATATCGAGCAAATTGGGCTTGGGTCCAATGAAGGAGACCAACGACATCACGATGGCTTCACGGATCGGGTCGATCGGTGGGTTGGTCACTTGGGCAAAGAGTTGCTTAAAGTAACTGTAAAGCGTTTTGTTCTTGCCCGAGAGCACCGCCAATGGGCTGTCGTTGCCCATGGAGCCGGTGGCCTCTTCGGCGTTGGTGGCCATGGGGGCCATCAAGAATTTCAAGTCCTCTTGGGAGTAACCAAAGGCTTGCTGCAAATCGAGCAAACTCTCTTTGGTGGGATGGCTTTGGGGCTCCTCGGCGGAGCTCGAGTGAGTGGGGGCCGCTTGGACGTCATCCAAACGGATCCGTAAATTCTCAATCCACTGCTTATAAGGCTTGGCGTTGGCGAGACCCGCTTTGAGCTCCTCGTCATCAATCATGCGGCCTTGCTCGAGGTCGATCAAGAACATCTTGCCGGGCTGCAAGCGCCATTTGCGCACGATTTTGCTCTCGGCCACAGGGAGCACTCCTGACTCAGAGCCCATGATCACCACGTCCTCATCGGTGATGCAGTAGCGTGAGGGACGCAGTCCGTTTCTATCAAGCGTTGCGCCAATTTGACGACCATCGGTGAAGACGATGGAGGCTGGACCATCCCAAGGCTCGAGCATGGCGGCGTGGTATTCATAGAATGCACGACGTCTCTCGTCCATGGTGGCGTGCTGCTCCCAAGGCTCAGGGATCATCATCATCACGGCTTGGGAGATGGGGTAGCCGGCCATGGTGAGGAGCTCTAAGCAGTTGTCAAAAGTGGCGGTATCGGATTGACCCGCAAAACTGATGGGGTAGAGTTTTTGAAGGTCCTCTCCCAAGACTGGAGAGGACATCACCCCTTCGCGAGCTTTCATCCAGTTGTAGTTGCCTTTGACGGTGTTGATCTCACCATTGTGGGCAACATAACGGTAAGGGTGGGCCAAGGGCCACTCGGGGAATGTGTTGGTTGAAAAACGCTGATGCACCAAGCCAAGTGCAGAGACACAGCGAGGGTCTGTCAGGTCATTGAAGTAAGTGCCCACTTGGTCAGCAAGCAAGAGACCTTTATAAATCACGGTGCGTGAGGACATGCTCGGCACGTAATACTCTTTGGAGTGTTTGAGCTTGAGGTTTTGGATGGCAGCGCTGGCCGTTTTGCGAATCAGATAGAGTTTTCTCTCAAGCGCGTCTTGCACAATCACATCGTTGCCACGACCGATGAAGACTTGGCGAATGAGGGGCTCTTTGGCACGCACCGTGGGGGACATGGGCATGTCTTTGTTGATTGGCACATCTCTCCAACCGAGCACCACTTGGCCAGCGTCAAGAATGGCGCGCTCCATCTCTTGCTCGCAGGCCTCTTTGGAGGCTTGCTCCTTGGGTAGGAAAATCATCCCCACACCGTACTCCCCCACGGGCGGGAGAGTCACGCCTTGCAAGGCCATCTCTTCACGGTAGAGAGCATCGGGGAGTTGAATCAAAATACCAGCGCCATCTCCCATGAGCTTATCTGCACCCACAGCACCCCGGTGGTCGAGGTTTTCAAGAATCTTCAAGGCCTGGGTGACCATGGAGTGACTTTTGACCCCTTTGATATGGGCCACAAAACCTACACCACAAGCATCGTGCTCTTGGCTGGGATGGTACAAACCAGGGTGGTCTTCTTGAACAGAATGGGGATCGGCACGGTGCATGAAGCACTCCTCAGAACGCGGGGTTGGTAAAAGCGCGCAACCCAGCAAGGGTTAACACTGAAATGGACTGTGAGCATAATGGTTTGCAACAACAATGCCAAGCTTTTTAATTGGGGTCAGATAATAATTTAAAACAATCAGAAATGAGATCAATTAAATTAGGGTCAGAATACTAAAAATAACAAAAGAATTATTAAGTATTCTTTTATAGCATTAAAGAACTTAGATGAACCAACTGAGGGTGAATTCGGGGTAAATTCCGGGGTGATAGAGGCTTATTTTTGAGCGCTTCTTGGACGCCCCACCTTTGCAGGCTTTAATCGGCGGGGGGTGAGTTTTTGCAAATTTGAGACAAATTGCTCATCTCCCAAGGGCCACCCCGATTTGAGAGAGGATTCAATGCCTTTTTTTTGTGCAAAACCCAAACCCACACGCACCATTTCGGCGTACTGCACCTCTCGCTCAAAAGGAGTATTGCCCAGTTGCCACAAGGACTCGTGGGCCGAAATCAACGGGTCTACACGTTGACCCACCCAATGTGCGTGACTCGACCAAGGGTACAACACCCCACGCACCTGGGAAGTCGCGTCATTGCTGGCGGGACCCAACTCGGGCTCTTGGGGTGCATCAAAACCCACAGGCAACCCCTCGGTCACACAAAGGCCATCCATGTAGACCAAGCTGCGCAGTAACCAAGGCTCAGCTTGCAAAACGTTGGAGCGAAAACGCCCCTCCCAAAGGGTGCCGGTTCTTTCATACTTTCGGTTAAAAAACTGCACATAACGACGACCCACGCTTTGCATGAAGAGACTCAAAGCACCTTCTTTGTCGGGGGTCACCAATGCGTGAATTGAGTTCACTAAAAACGCATAGCCGTGCACCTTCACATTGAGCGACTGGCTCACCTCAAGCCACAGACGGGCCATCACATCCAAATCGTCTTTGGAGCGGGCGATCGGTTGAGCGTTATTGCCGCGAACACAAACGTGGTGCACATGTTGGGGCAATTCGAGTCTGGCAAGTCTGGCCATGGCCGCTTTTCGTTTTTATGAGTCGAAATGTTTTGAGTCAACAGTTGCTGTTGCTGCTGTTGCTGCTGTTGCTGCTGTTGCTGCTGTTGTTGCTTCTATTACTGCTTCTGGCTGATGCTGAGCATCATCTGACTCGTTCGAAGTCTCGGCTTCAAGATTCTCTCCCTTGCCCAGCCTCAACTGTTCCAACACTCGGGGGTAGCGCTCCTTGCAAAGGCTCTCAAGCCCAAACTCCTCCAATAAAGCCATCAACCTCAGGGCGGCACTGCGCTTAAATTGACCCGTGTAGGTCGCAGTGATCAATTCATTTTTCATACTGTGCTCCCACCCCACGAGCTCAGTCACACTCACCTTATAGCCTTGGCTCTCGAGGTACAAGCAGCGAAGTACGTTGGTGAGCTGGCTCCCCATCTCGCGTGTATGAAGCGGATGACGCCAAAGCTCGGCCAGAGGCGTTTTGGCCAGACTCAGCGCTTTGCCTGCCTTTAGTTTGGCAGCAAGCTCCGCTTGACAACACGGCACCAAAAATACCAATTGGGCCCGCTTGGATAAAGCAAACTCGATGGCATCATCACTTGCTGTGTCACACGCGTGCAGTGCCGTCACCACATCAATCTCCGAGGGGACTTCTTTGCTTGTGGCCGCCTCCTTGGCGCTGATGTTTAAGAACTCCATCCCCTTGAAATCAAGCTCCTTGGCGAGCGCCCTAGCGTGCTCCACCAAAGGAGCCCGGGTCTCAATGCCAATGACATGCAGTGGGAGCGGCTCACTCGAGCGGCTCAACTGCTCGTAAAGCATGAATCCTAAATAAGACTTACCACAGCCGTGGTCCACCACCACCAAAGGGCTTAATGTGCGATCGATGTTGGCTAGGTTTAGAGTGTGGGCATTGAGCTCAGTCGCTTTTTCCATGAAGCACTGCCTCAAGGGCTGTGCCATCAATTGAATCAGGTGATTGACTTGTTTGAGTTTTCGGCGTGAGTCTTGGTTGAGTTGACCCTCGCGTGTCAAGATATGAAGCGCTTTCAATAAAGCGGCAGAGCCAGAGGTCCTCGGATCATCCATGGCAAATGCGCTGAGGCTTTGCTCTTTGATGCTGGTTTTTTGCTGATGCTCAGTGGCAACAGCCGTTTTTATGTGAGCGCGTTTGGTTTTCATCGAAGCAGTGTGAAATCTAAACTTGGACTACCCAAGATCCTGTTGTCCAAAGGATACACCCAGAACGCCCTCAGGGCCCAAAAGGTGTCCAATACTTGACTCTCGAGTGAAGGACTTAAAGGGCGAGCGACAGCACATAAAACAACCTGCCATCTTGTCCCCATTCAGTGAACTCACAAAGAATCCACAAAGAACCTACAATTGTCACAATTTTGAAACCTGCCTGGGGGGGTTGCCCCCCCCGCCCACACCCGTTCTCATCAACGTACACCCCATCCAATGAAATCCCTCATGCACCCCCACTTTGGTGAGAACATGGGCGAGGTGCTGGTTTCTCGCAAAGGATAGTCCCTCATGGCCTTTCTCACTCTGGACGTTGGCAACACTCGATTGAAATGGGCCTTGTATGAGGCCCCTGTGCCAGGAGCGCGACTTTTACAGCAAGGTGCAGTTTTTCTAGAAAACATCGACCGCCTCAGCGAAGATGACTGGAAAGACCTCCCCCGACCCCAACAAGCACTGGGTTGCATTGTGGCCGGTGAGGCCATTCGCCGCCGTGTGGAAGAGCAAATGGAGGCCTGGGATTTGGTGCCGCGTTGGGTCGTGCCCAGCGCCCATGAGGCGGGTCTCTCCAACGGTTACGATCATCCCACGCGACTGGGAGCAGATCGCTGGGTGGCCATGATCGGAGCCTATGCCCGCATGGAGCAACTCACCAAACCCTTGGGACTGCCTCCTAAGCCCATGGTGGTCGTGATGGTGGGTACCGCAGTCACGGTGGAAGCGATCGATGCTCAGGGCCGTTTTTTAGGAGGCCTCATCCTCCCAGGTCACGGCATCATGCTCAGAGCCTTGGAGTCGGGGACGGCCGGGCTTCGAGTGCCTACGGGAGAGGTCAAACCCTTTCCCACCAACACCTCAGATGCCCTCACCAGCGGAGGCACCTTCGCCATTGCAGGGGCTGTCCAAAGAATGGTGGAGCACTTAAAGGGGGAAAGCGGCACCGAGCCCCTGTGCTTTATGACGGGAGGTGCGGGCTGGAAAATGGCACCCAGCATGTCCACTCCTGTAGAACTGGTGGAGTCCCTGATCTTTGAAGGACTCTTGGTCATTGCCCATGTCAGGCGCTTGGAACCTAGTCACGCGGTTTGATCACTGCGTCGATTTGTGCAAAGGCTTGCATGGAGATAGCACACAGCGAGCAACAAACAACTAACAACAAAAGAACAAAGAACACAGCACACTGCCCTCAGTCTCTGGGGCATTTCGCCTGTGATTTAAGACCCAATTGCACCCAACCTGCATGGCCCATCTGATTCAACCTGGTCACGTTGTTTTGATAGATCTGAGAGACATCGGGATGATGTTCTGTTGCCCATTCAATGTCCGCCTCTCTGAGCAAATGCAGGGTCGGATAGGGTGAGCGGTTGGTGTAGTTCTCCGGATCGTTGATCTCGGTATGGGCAAATTGGTAGTGCGGGTGAAAGTGCGCAATTTGAAGTTGGCCCACCGCTCGTTTGGCTTTGAGTAGACGTTGAGCCGACTGCACCAACGATAAAAAGTCCCAAAAGTCTGCACACACATTGGGCAAGACCAAGAGAGTGGTCACTGGCAGGGGAGTCTCTGGGCTCAGGTGAACTTCTTTGGAAACGCCATCTTTGGGCGGATTAAGAATGGCATTGGGTATGTTTTGTGGGGTTTGAGTGGTTTGTTTGGTTTGAGGGGGGCTTGAGACTTGAATTAAATAAGCGATCTCTTGGCCCAACCTCTCGAGCGCCTCTTCCTCTGAGTCACCGCCATAAAGCGCCATTCGCACACTACCCTGTCTCCAAACGCTTTGGGCAAATGGACACAAGTTCAAGCCAATGACCGCTTTCTCCAACCAATCTTCGGTTTCTTCCAGAACGCGAAGCCCAAAAGAATCCTCTGCTGTTGCTGTTGCTGTTGCTGTTGCTGTTGCTTTTGCTTTTGGAT
>Ga0007809_10000959_pt1 | contig 12168 bp, 7 predicted proteins | sample CryBogCBE02Aug07_FD_60383 | JGI IMG/M metagenome (GOLD analysis project Ga0007809, IMG submission 60383) | Freshwater microbial communities from Crystal Bog, Wisconsin, USA - CBE02Aug07 | ecosystem: Environmental > Aquatic > Freshwater > Lake | place: Crystal Bog, Wisconsin, USA | collected...
ATTTCAAGCTTTTCATCTTCCGTGTAACCAGCGATGCGGATCACTTCCATACGATCCAATAACGCCGGTGGAATATTCAGCGTATTCGCCGTCGTGATGAACATGATATTCGAGAGGTCATAATCAACCTCAAGATAATGATCGTTAAACGTCGAATTCTGCTCCGGATCGAGCACTTCCAGCAAAGCCGAAGACGGATCGCCGCGGAAATCCATGCCCAATTTGTCAATTTCATCGAGCAAGAACAGCGGATTTTGTGTCTTTGTCTTCTTCAAAGACTGAATGATCTTGCCAGGCATCGACCCTATATAGGTACGACGATGCCCCCGAATTTCAGCTTCGTCTCGTACGCCACCAAGCGACATACGGACAAATTCACGTCCTGTAGCCTTAGCAATCGACTTTCCAAGCGATGTTTTACCAACACCGGGAGGTCCGACGAGACAAACAATCGGTCCCGTTAGCTTATTGGCGCGTTGCTGAACGGCCAAATATTCAACGATGCGTTCCTTAACCTTCTCGAGTCCAAAATGATCGGAATCAAGCAAAGCCTTCGCACCTGGGAGATCCTTTTTGATCTTCGAACGCTTGCCCCATGGCAAAGCGAGCATCCAATCCAGATAATTACGGATGACCGTCGCCTCCGCTGACATCGGCGACATTTGGCGCAGCTTCTTCAATTCAGCGAGAGACTTTTCACGCGCTTCCTTGGAAAGCTTGGTCTTGTTGATCCGGTCTTCGAGCTCGCCAAGTTCGTCCTTGCCGTCCTCGTCGCCCAGTTCCTTCTGGATCGCCTTCATTTGCTCATTGAGATAATATTCGCGCTGCGTCTTCTCCATCTGGCGCTTAACGCGCGAGCGGATACGCTTTTCGACCTGCAACACGGAAATCTCACTCTCCATGAAGCCGAGCACCTTCTCAAGGCGCTTAACGACATCGGTGATTTCGAGCACATCCTGCTTATCGGTTATTTTAACGGCAAGATGCGATGCAACCGTATCAGCGAGCTTCGCATAATCTTCAATTTGCGTAACGGCAGTAACGACTTCTGGCGAAATCTTCTTATTGAGCTTCACATAGCCTTCAAATTCATTGACCACAGAACGCGCAAGCGCCTCCGCTTCGATTTCGCTCGAAACTTCGTCCGGAACGGCAGTGGCCTCCGCCTGCATGAAGGATTCACCCGCAATAAAGGCCTCAGCCCGTGCTCGGCTCACGCCTTCCACCAGCACTTTCACTGTACCATCGGGCAATTTCAGCAATTGCAACACAGTTGCCAACGTACCCATGGAGAAAATCGCATCGGTCGAAGGATCATCATCGCCCGCGTTTTTCTGGGTTGCAAGAAGGATAAGCTTTTCGCTTTTGACCACATCTTCAAGCGCCCTGATTGATTTTTCACGGCCAACGAAAAGCGGAACAATCATATGGGGGAAAACGACGATATCGCGTAACGGGAGGACCGAATAGGTCGCACGCGAACCAGTTTCGACGGAGGGACGCTTCTTTGCCGTAGGCATTGCACTTTATCCTTCTCAATAATGGCCCCAGAATACCCTAATGGGCTATTCCGCGGCGGGCAGGAATGGCACCGACCAACCCCGCTCAGCGAAACTCCCTCTGGCACCGTGCCATTTATGAGCTGAACTCCGCCTATTATAAATGGCGAGAGGCCGATACGGTTTCAAGCCGTATCGACCTCAAATTTCAATAGACCGGTGGACAAATCAACGCATGCTTAAGCGCTAGTTGCCGTTTCGACCGATTTTTCCGAATAAATATAGAGTGGACGCGCCTTGCCATCGATGACTTCAGGCCCAATCACAACCTGCTCGCACCCATCAAGGCTTGGTAGATCATACATGGTCTCGAGCAAAATGCCTTCCATGATCGACCGAAGACCGCGAGCGCCCGTCTTGCGCTCAATAGCCTTCTTGGCAATGGCTGAAACGGCATCGTCGGAGAAGGTCAACTCGACATCTTCCATCTCAAACAAACGCTGATACTGCTTAACAAGCGCATTTTTGGGCTCAGTAAGGATCTTCTTGAGCGCAGGCTCATCGAGATCTTCGAGCGTCGCAATTACAGGCAGACGACCGACAAATTCAGGAATCAGACCGAATTTCAACAAATCTTCTGGCTCTGTCTCGCGGAAAATAGCGCCCGTACGACGATCATCTGGCGCTTCAACTCGCGCACCGAAGCCAATCGAAGTACCCTTGCCGCGCGCCTGAATAATCCGTTCCAAGCCGGCAAAAGCACCCCCACAAATGAACAGGATATTCGTCGTATCAACCTGCAGGAATTCCTGCTGCGGATGCTTGCGGCCGCCTTGCGGGGGGACAGAAGCAACGGTACCTTCCATAATCTTCAGAAGCGCCTGCTGGACACCCTCGCCCGATACGTCACGGGTAATCGAAGGATTATCCGATTTGCGGCTAATTTTATCGATTTCGTCGATGTAGACGATGCCACGCTGAGCACGATCAACATTGTAATCGGACGCTTGGAGCAGCTTCAGAATGATATTTTCAACGTCTTCACCCACATAACCGGCCTCGGTCAGAGTGGTTGCATCGGCCATCGTGAACGGAACATCCAAAATGCGTGCAAGCGTTTGAGCAAGCAAGGTTTTTCCCGAACCCGTTGGGCCAACGAGCAAGATATTGGACTTCGCAAGCTCGACATCATTGTGCTTCGTGGCGTGGTTTAGGCGCTTGTAATGGTTATGAACCGCGACGGAGAGAACCTTCTTCGCATGCTCTTGGCCGATGACGTAATCATCTAGAACCTTACGGATTTCCTTAGGCGTTGGAACGCCATCCCGCGATTTAACCAGCGACGACTTGCTCTCTTCACGGATGATATCCATGCAAAGCTCGACGCATTCATCGCAGATGAACACGGTAGGTCCGGCAATCAGTTTACGTACCTCATGCTGGCTTTTGCCGCAAAAGGAGCAGTAAAGCGTGCTTTTTGAGTCCGTTCCGCTGACCTTACTCATGATCTCTCTCCGTACTACCCGATAACGAACAACGCCCGCGCCGGGTAAAAAACCAAATTTGACTGGTTTGCCGATCCTTAAGAGCGACGCAATGCAGCCATTACGAATCGATCCTAACCAAGCTTCCTAAACAAATCTTTTCCATCCGGTCATTCTGCAACAACCGGACCAAAACCGCCACATCCAATTTCAAGAGTGAAATTAACTCAGGATGCTACTGGTTCCGGATCATTTGGGCGCTTTTCCATCACTTTATCGATAATACCGAAATCTTTGGCCATTTCAGAAGTCATAAAATTATCGCGCTCAAGTGCTTTTTCGATCGTCTCGAAATCCTGTCCGGTGTGATGGACATAAATTTCATTAAGCCGCTTCTTGAGGCTTTCGACCTCACGGGCATGGATCATGATATCAGTTACCTGCCCTTGATACCCACCGGATGGCTGGTGAACCATAATACGAGCATTCGGCAGAGCAAAACGCTGATCTTTCGCGCCAGCAGCCAGCAACAACGAACCCATCGAGGCTGCCTGACCAATGCATAGCGTGGTTACGGGAGGCCGAATGAACTGCATCGTATCGTAAATAGCCAAGCCAGAGGTAACGACACCGCCTGGGGAGTTAATATAGAGAGAAATCTCTTTTTTCGGGTTCTCGGCTTCAAGAAACAAGAGCTGAGCTACAACCAACGAGGCCATACCGTCTTCGACTGGTCCCGTTAGAAAGACAATGCGTTCCCGCAGCAATCGGGAAAAAATATCGAACGCGCGTTCACCCCGATTGGATTGCTCGACCACCATTGGAACGAGCTGATTATAAGTTTCGATCGGATCGCGCATGCCTAACCCCAAGGTTGAATAAAGAAACTATTATGCTGGCTTCGCCCGATTCGGTAAAACCACTAACGGACATATAAGCATGGGTGGGCCGATAAAAAAGACGGCGCGCAGAAAGCTTTTCCACGCGCCGCACCAATTGTGATCCCAATGAGGGAATATTATTCGCCTTCGCCAGCCTTCTTGGCCTTAGCCTTTGGGGCGGATTTCTTCGGCTTTTCTTCCGAAGAGGCCTCGCCATCATCCTGCGAAGCCGACTTTGCTTTCGATTTAGCCTTGGATTTAGGCTTCGATTCATCGGCACCTTCATCGGCCAAAAGAACTTCAGCTGTTACCGTCTGATCTGTAACCTTGGCCAAGCCAAGAATGTGATCGACGACCTTTTCTTCGAAAAGTGGCGCCCTAATTTCAGCAACCGCCTGTGGATTTTGGCGATAGAAGTCCCAAACCATCTTTTCCTGGCCCGGGAATTGACGAGCACGCTCCATAACGCCTTGCGAAATTTCTTCGTCCGACACCTGAACCTTAGCATTTTCGCCGATTTCGGCCAAAACAAGACCTAGGCGAACACGACGCTTGGCAATGCCGAGATATTCCTCGCGGGCGGCTTCTTCGGTCGTATCCTCGTCAGCAAAGGTCTTTCCGGCCTGCTGCAGATCACCCATGACCTGCCCCCAAATGCCGTTGAACTCTTGCTCAACCAGTGCTGGAGGCAATTCGAAATCATATTGGCCGTCAAGAACGTCGAGCAATTCGCGCTTTGTCTTCCGACGAGCAGCTGCCTCATATTCTCGCGAAATATTGGAGCGAAGGGCATCTTTCAGCTTTTCCAAGCTCTCCATACCGAAGCCCTTGGCAAAATCATCGTCAATCTTTGCTTCGCCTGGAGCTTCAACACCCTTGATTACTGTATTGAAAGTAGCTGCTTTTCCAGCAAGATGAGCAGCCGAATATTCAGCTGGGAAGGTTGCCTTAACGATCACCGTATCACCAGCAACGACTCCAACAAGCTGCTCTTCAAAGCCAGGAATAAACTGGCCCGTTCCGATTTCAACCGGGACATCGGTTCCGGTACCGCCTTCAAAAGGCACATCATCGATCATGCCTACAAAGTCAACGACGACGCGGTCGCCGGTTTTCGACTTCTGGCCCTCTTTCCGAGGTGCGAACGGACGTGACTGTTCGGCCATCCGGTTCAAAGCTTCATCGACCGACGTATCGTCAACGCTTGCCACCTGACGGGTGACCGAAATTCCGGAAAAGTCCTTTATTTCGATTTTAGGCAGAATTTCCATCTGAATGGTGAATTCCAAGCCGCCTTTGCCCGTAATTGCGGCTTCGATAACGGCTTCGTCTTCCGGAAACACGATTTTAGGCTCGAGAGCGAGCTTGATGCCGTTTTCATCAATAATTTTACGATGGGTCTCATTGACAACGTTTTGAACAACGTCACCCATCACTTGACGGCCATATACCCGGCGCAAATGCTCCAACGGCACCTTACCAGGGCGGAAGCCGTTGATCCGGACTTTGTCCTTCATTTCAACGAGCTGGGCGGTCAGACGCTCGGCCAGATCTTGCGCGGCAAGCACCACGTTAAACTCGCGCTTCAAGCCTTCCGAGAGCGTATTTGTAACCTGCATGATCTTCAAAGCCTTCGTTCATAAGCCGCGACACGCGCGGAAATTCATAAATGGTGCGGGCGGAGGGACTCGAACCCCCACAACTTTCGTCACTGGAACCTAAACCCAGCGCGTCTACCAATTCCGCCACGCCCGCAATCCCAAAGAGGTCAATCCACCTCACGATAAGTCACACGACCAAGCTACGCCTGATCCGTATAGACCCGTCGGGACGCGGCTCTATAGCACGGTCGAAGAAAGACGCTAGCAAAAAAGCTGCCCCGCCCGAATTCTACCCTTTTATTTCTGACGAGATTGTTCGGAAATCAATCGAGAGATCACATTTCTTAGTGCTAAAGGCAGATCATGGGCCAAAAGGCCCGGACCAATAAACCGCCCTGCCTCGGCGTGAAGCCAAACCGCCGCCGAAGCAGCCTTATAGGCATCAGCCCCCTGAGCTAATAACCCACCAATAATTCCTGCCAAAACATCCCCGGAACCCGCCGTCGCCAACCAAGGTGTTCCATTTTGATTGATGGTCGCTCGGCCATCCGGCGCTGCGATGACACAATCAGGCCCCTTTAAAACAACCACAATTCCAAGGAACTTTGCCGCGGCCAGTGCACGCCCCAAACGATCTTTGATACCCAAAATGTCGGGCTGGTTCTTAAACAGGCGTGAAAATTCCCCATCATGGGGCGTCGCCACCACTTTTTCAGAATGTGATTTTAATATCAGAGATTTAAGTGCACCGGCTTGCCCTTCAAAACTCATCAATGCATCCGCATCAAGAACCAAAGAGCGGTCAGAGGACAACGCCAAGGATACACAATCGCGTAACCCCTCACCCACACCATTTCCCGGGCCCAAGATGACGGCATTTCGACGCTTGTCTTCGAGTAAACGCCGCAGGCCGTCCACACCATCTGAGCTTCTCACCATAATATCAGATAGAGCGGCGGCATTGACCAAGAGCGCCTCGCTGGGTGAGGCAACGGTTACCAACCCTGCCCCGATCCGGGCTGCCGCATGGGCTGCAAGCCGAGCCGCGCCTGTACTTTCTGCGCCGCCAGATAGGACAATCAAATGACCCCGATTATATTTATGCCCTTCTTCATCAGGCACTCTAATGACATCACTCCATAGATCAGCGGAATTTAAACGCAATTTAGGTTTGATCTGGTCAAGCAACCTTACCCGAATGCCTATATCGGCCAAAATGACCGACCCGCAAAGCTTTCGCCCCGGATAAAGAATATGCGCCGGTTTCAATCGGAAAAAGGTTACGGTTGAGTGCGCTTGAACCGCTACACCACAGATTTGCCCTGTATTCCCGTCAATCCCCGAAGGTATATCGACTGCTAAAATGGGCTTACCTGAAACATTTATGGCCCGAACGATCTCAGCGGCTTCTCCGTCAAGCGGACGGGTTAGACCTGCGCCAAAAAGTGCATCAATGATCAAATCCGCTTTAAAACAATCAAAATTACCGACATCGCCAACGGGACCTTCCCATAGATCGGCCATCGCCTTGGCATCGCCGTTAAGCTGATCCTTATTGCCAAATAGAATAAGCGAAATCTGATAGCCCCTACCGGCAAGCATCCGCGCGGCCACAAATCCATCCCCGCCGTTATTCCCCGGACCGCATAGGACCAAAATCGTTCCACCGAACGGCGCGAGCTTAATGGCTGCATCGGCAACCGCCCGTCCCGCATGCTCCATTAAGACAAGACTGGGCGTTCCCGCTTGCACAGCGAGTGAGTCGGCGCGTGCCATCTCTTGCGTTGTGAGAAGTTCGTTCATCATGATGGTTCCAGCTCTTTCTATGTTCAGGAACCAGTTTAAGTTGGATTAGAATAGAATGTCGAATTCAACGCGATACCCTATTTCGTTTGAGAACATATTTTGTGCGTTTGCCTAAATTTTCAGCAATAAATGCAAAAGTCGACGTCAATAAGCCTCAAAACATCGTGGCGAAAAATTAAGCATGGTGCTAAATCGGCATCGTCTCCGGAGGAAACCATACCTCCGGGTAGGCAGGCGGAAGCTAGGAACTCGAGATGAAAAAAATCGAGGCGATCATCAAGCCTTTTAAGCTCGACGATGTGAAGGAGGCCCTTCAGGATGTCGGCTTACAAGGCATAACGGTAACCGAAGCCAAGGGTTTCGGGCGGCAAAAAGGCCATACGGAGCTGTATCGCGGCGCCGAATACGTGGTCGATTTTTTGCCTAAAGTTAAGATCGAGATCGTATTGCCCGACGAGCTCGTCGAGCAGGCGGTGAATGCTATTCGCAACGCAGCCCAGACGGGTCGCATTGGCGATGGCAAGATTTTTGTATCAACGGTTGAAGAAGCTATTCGTATCCGTACCGGCGAAACCGGACTGGATGCGATTTGAGCTTGAACTAAGCGACCAACAATTTTTCCACGAACGTAAGTTCACTTTTCGAAGAGGATGAGACCCATGAAGACCGCCAAGGACGTCCTGAAGGCGATTAAGGACAATGACGTCAAGTATGTCGACTTTCGTTTTACCGACCCGCGCGGCAAGTGGCAGCATGTCACCTTCGACGTGACGATGATCGACGAAGAAATTTTTGCAGAAGGCACGATGTTCGACGGCTCGTCGATCGCCGGCTGGAAGGCAATCAATGAGTCGGACATGACCTTGATGCCAGATCCATCCACCGCACAGATGGATCCTTTCTTTGCAGCTTCGACGATGTCGATCGTTTGCGATGTGCTCGAGCCATCGACAGGACAGCCTTACAACCGCGATCCACGCGGCATGGCCAAGAAGGCAGAAGCCTATCTGAAGTCGACCGGTATCGGCGATACCATTTTCGTTGGCCCAGAAGCTGAATTCTTCATCTTCGACGACGTGAAGTTCATGTCGGACCCATACAATACGGGCTTCAAGCTCGACTCATCCGAATTGCCGATCAATGGCGACACGGATTACGAAGGCGGCAATCTCGGCCACCGCATCCAGACAAAGGGCGGTTATTTCCCTGTTCCTCCGCAGGATTCGGCACAGGACATGCGCGGTGAAATGCTCGCAGCCATGGCGTCCATGGGCGTAAAGGTCGAAAAGCATCACCATGAAGTCGCCTCCGCCCAGCACGAACTCGGTATGAAGTTCGACACGCTGACGCACATGGCTGACCAGATGCAGATCTACAAATACGCCATCCACAATGTGGCGCAGAGCTATGGCAAGACGGCGACCTTCATGCCAAAGCCAATCTTCGGCGATAACGGCTCGGGCATGCACGTCCATCAGTCGATCTGGAAGAACGGCAAGCCAATCATGGCCGGCAACAAATACGCCGACCTCAGCCAGGAATGCCTCTGGTACATCGGCGGCATCATCAAGCACGCCAAGGCGCTGAACGCGTTCACGAACCCATCGACCAACTCGTATAAGCGTTTGGTTCCCGGCTATGAAGCCCCAGTATTGCTCGCCTATTCGGCGCGTAACCGTTCGGCTTCCTGCCGTATTCCATACACCACCAATCCAAAGGCCAAGCGCGTCGAAGTGCGCTTCCCTGATCCGATGGCGAACCCATATCTCGCCTTCGCAGCCATGCTCATGGCTGGTATTGACGGCATCACCAACAAGATCGATCCGGGCGCAGCGATGGACAAGGATCTCTACGATCTGCCACCACGCGAGCTCAAGAAGATCCCAACGGTTTGCGGCTCGCTTCGTGAAGCCCTCCAGAACCTCGACAAGGACCGCGCGTTCTTGAAGGCTGGCGGCGTGTTCAACGACGACTTCATCGACAGCTTCATCGAATTGAAGATGCACGACGTCATGAAGTTCGAAATGACCCCGCATCCGGTCGAGTTCACGATGTACTATTCCTACTGAGAAAGGCGGGCGGAGCGATCCGCCCTCCACGATCAGCGCTTATTATTCAGCAGGGCCTCGAAAACGGGGCCCTGTTTTTTTTCACTCCCCCGTGGACATCGCGCCGCAGCTGTTTCCTTTCCGTTCCCTTTTGTCAGCTAACCATGCGATAAGATCGCAACCCGAATCAGCTAGGCTTTGACGAACAGGATGGCGATGTCCGACGATCTCTTTGGTGGCAATGCAGCGCGTAAACTCCCCGAATCTGGAGCAACGCCGCGCGCGGCTACGAGTGCAAAAGCAGCCCAAGCGAAAGCAGCGGCATCATCGCAAGGCTCGCTCGGCACACCTGGCGAGAGCGGTTACACCGCACAATCGATTGAAGTTTTGGAAGGGCTTGAGCCCGTCCGCCGCCGCCCCGGCATGTATATTGGTGGCACGGACGAGAAGGCGCTGCATCATCTCTTCGCCGAAGTCATCGATAACTCGATGGATGAGGCGGTTGCGGGCCACGCGTCTGTCATCACCGTTGAATTGGATAGCGATGGGTTTTTGACCGTGGGCGATAATGGTCGCGGTATCCCGGTCGAGCCACATCCTAAATTCCCCGATAAATCGGCGCTCGAAGTGATCATGACGGTGCTCCACGCCGGCGGCAAATTCGATTCAAAAGTCTATGAAACCTCCGGCGGCTTACACGGCGTTGGTGTTTCTGTGGTCAATGCGCTTTCAGATAAGGTTGAAGTCGAAGTGGCGCGCGGCCAGCAACTTTTTCGTCAGGAATTTTCACGCGGCATTCCGCTCGGACCCGTTGCTTTGGTTGGAAAAGTCCAAAATCGCCGCGGCACAAAGGTGCGTTTCCATCCCGATCCGCAAATTTTTGGCGCTGCCGCTAAGTTTTCACCCGCCCGCTTGTTTCGTATGGCGCGTTCAAAAGCCTATTTGTTTGGCGGTGTCGAAATCCGCTGGTCCTGCACACCATCGCTTGTTGAAGGCACGGATATTCCGCCTGAGGCCATTTTCCGTTTCCCATCCGGCCTTAAAGATTATCTCGCCACCGATATTGAAGGACGCCCGCTTGTTACCGATCAGATTTTTTCCGGAAAAATCGAAAAGCAAGGCGGCCACGGCTCGCTCGAATGGGCGATTTCTTGGCTCGGCGGTGTCGATGACGGCTTTGTCCATTCCTATTGCAACACCATTCCAACGGCGGAAGGCGGCACGCATGAGCAAGGCCTTCGTATCGCCCTGCTACGAGGGTTAAAGGACCACGCCGAACGCATCGGCCAAGCCAAGCGGGCGGCCAATATCACCACCGACGACGTAATGGTGACCTGCGCCGCGATGCTCTCCGTCTTTATCCGCGAACCAGAGTTCCAAGGCCAGACCAAAGACAAACTCGCCACAACAGAAGCCTCGCGCATTGTCGAAACCGCGATCCGTGACGCGTTCGATCATTGGCTAGCTGCCTCGCCAAGCCAAGCGCTTAAACTACTCGATTGGGTTGTGGATCGCGCCGATGAGCGATTGCGTCGCCGCGCAGACAAGGAAATTGCCCGCAAAACCGCCGTGCGCAAGCTGCGTCTGCCCGGCAAATTGGCCGATTGTTCGAATTCAGGCGCTGCAGGCTCCGAACTCTTCATTGTGGAAGGTGATTCCGCAGGAGGCTCCGCCAAGCAGGCACGCAACCGGACCAATCAGGCGATTTTGCCCCTTCGCGGTAAAATCTTGAACGTTGCCAATGCGACGCGGGACAAACTCGCTGCCAACCAGCAATTGCAGGACCTCTTGCAGGCGCTTGGCTGTGGAACGGGCAATAATTATCGCGATGATGATTTGCGCTATGAGAAAATCATCATCATGACGGACGCCGATGTCGACGGCGCGCATATCGCTTCCTTATTGATCACCTATTTTTATCGGCAAATGCCGAAACTCATCGATAATGGCCATCTCTATCTAGCTGTTCCACCGCTTTATCGTCTGACTCATGGCGGAAAAACCGTTTATGGGCGCGATGACGCCCATAAGGACGAGCTCTTAAAAACGGTATTCAAAGGCAAGAGCAATGTCGAAATTGGCCGCTTTAAGGGCTTGGGTGAAATGATGCCGGCTCAGCTTAAAGATACAACGATGGACCCCCAGCGCCGCATGTTGCTGAAGGTTGCCGTTCCGCAAGATGGCCGCGTCGCCGCGGACGATTCGGTTGAGCAACTCATGGGTAACAAGCCGGAAGCACGTTTTGCCTTTATCCAAGAGCGCGCAGCATTCGCGACAGAACTTGTGGATTTATAATAGGTTATAGAAACTATTTAATCTGAAATATAACAAAAATTAAGAAGATATCTTTGCGATCCGGGCCCCAGACTTTCATTACGACGGTGAAGTCGCTATGGAAGAGAGGAAGCGATAAACGAGATCGCCTGTTGCGTCGGGAGAGCCTTGGTTTTGCCATGAAAGCCGTGCACGTCCTCAACGGTCCCAATTTGAACCTGCTCGGTACGCGGGAGCCTGCCACCTATGGCACGGCGACGCTGGCTGATATCGAGGCGAGTTTGCAGGCCAAAGCGAAAGCAGCAGGCGTTGCTCTTACCTTCCGCCAATCCAATCACGAGGGTGATCTCGTCGATTGGATCCAAGAAGCGGGTAAATCAGGCGCTGGTGTCTTGTTAAATGCCGGAGCTTTTACCCATACGTCGATTGCGCTGCATGATGCCATCAAAGGCTCGGGTGCGATTGTTGTTGAACTTCATCTTTCAAATGTGTTCGCTCGCGAACCATTTCGTCATCACTCGACCCTTTCGGCGGTTGCCAAAGGGGTTATCTGCGGATTTGGTGAAGCGAGCTAT
>Ga0007809_10000960_pt1 | contig 12168 bp, 7 predicted proteins | sample CryBogCBE02Aug07_FD_60383 | JGI IMG/M metagenome (GOLD analysis project Ga0007809, IMG submission 60383) | Freshwater microbial communities from Crystal Bog, Wisconsin, USA - CBE02Aug07 | ecosystem: Environmental > Aquatic > Freshwater > Lake | place: Crystal Bog, Wisconsin, USA | collected...
CCTGAAATCTTTCGAAACGATGGTTTTGCCATCGAAAAAGATTTCGGTCATTTCGCGTGAATACGCCTTATCGCCAGAGGCCGAATAAATCATTGAGCCAACCGAGCCATCGGCGAGCTTGAAGCTAAGGGCGATGTTGTCATTGTTGACAGCACTGCTGTTGTCGCCCGAGATACGCTCAGCGGATACTCTGACGATAGGGGCTTTGACCAGACATTGAATGAGGTCAATGAAGTGCGACATTTCACCGACTACCCGGCTTCTGCCTTCATCTTCACTATGCACCCAATGCGATGCGGGGATAAATCCAGTATTGATACGCATCTGCAGAACAAGCGGCGATTGACGGGTTGCCAGCCACTGCAACATCTGTACGGTGTGGGGTGAGTAGCGACGATTGTGACCGACAAAAATGACCGGTAGCTCGTGGGCCGCGACGGCCTGCTCGCGTAGCTGGGCAAGCTCACTCTCGGTGGTGCAAAGCGGCTTCTCGAGAAATAAGGCTTTACCGTGTTCTATGGCCTGGCTAACCAGACTGGCATGATTGCTATGCGGGGTGAGGCCAACGACTGCATCAATCTCAGGATTTTGCCAAACTGACGATGATTCAGTGGCCTGGTTGGCGAACCCAAATTTTCTGGCGCTGTGCTCGACACTTGCGCCAGATCCTGTGACCAAGGTGTGCAACGCAACGCCCGTTTGCGACTGCAATGCTGGCAGTAACAGTGCTTTACCGAATAGCCCTGCGCCAATCACGCCAACCGAAACCGTGGTGCCCGGGCTCTGTTTGTTGGCACGAGCTGTCGCGACAGGTAACTGCCGCTCGATACTCGTGTGCTTAGGGTAGCTGAGTAACACACCGATGGGTTGCACCAGTTGGCCCGCTATAAATTGTGCGTAGACGTTTTCAGCTTGATCGATAGTGAAGCGATGAGTGATGAGCGACTGCACATCAATTTTTTGGTCGGCGATGAGTCGCAAAAACTCTTGCAGATTGCGCTTTTGCGTCCACCTGACCTCGCCAATTGGCAGATCAACGCCTTCGATTTCATACACAGGATCAACCGATCCGGGCCCAGCTGCCTTGGATACAACGATATCGACTTCTTTTTGCCAGAGCTCGTTTCGGTCTGGGTGGATATCGGCCACGCCCACAACGACGATACGACCTTTGGGGCGGGACAACTGCACAGCTTGATCGACTGGGCCACGATCTTTGGTCGAAGCGGTAATAATGACCGCATCTGCGCCAACCCCATGCGTGACATGATTGCAGAGCGTGTCAAGCTCTGCCGAGTCGGTCGTGATGTTCGAGAAACCCAAGCGCCTGGCCAAATCAGTTTTGTCTGAGGCGGGATCAAGTGCGATCACTTCGCACCCATAGGCACGCAACATTTGGATAGTGAGTAGTCCGAGCAAGCCAAGTCCCATCACGACGACGCGTGACCCGAAAGTTAAGTTGGCGCTTCGGATCCCGTGCAGAGCAATGATGCCCAGCATCCCAAAAGCCGCTTCTTCATAAGAAACGCCGGTTGGGATTCTGCAAGCCAGGTTGACAGGGATGGATACAAAATCAGCGTGAGACGCGAAACCCTGGCCTAAACAAGCCACGCGGTCCCCTGGTGAGAATTCAGTCGCAGCCAGTCCGCATTCTTCGACAATCCCGGCACCGCTGTAGCCAAGAGGCGTTGGGGTGTCTAGTCTGCCCATGGCTTCTTGCCAGGTTTTCAGCAATCCTTCTTTCTTGGCCTTGTCCCAAGCGCGTCTCACTAAATCCGGGCGAGCCGCGGCCTTGCCAAGCAGAGATTTGCGACCAAGCTCAATGGTAGAGCGCTCGGTGCCGAGGCTAATTAGAGAGTTCTGATTACGCACCAGAATGCGTTTGCTGCCGCACTGAGGGACCGGGACGTCGCGAAGGGCGACCTCACCCGTCTTGTAACTCTGGACGACCTGTTTCATTAACGATCGTTTCCCTGACGGAGAACGTAATTCTTAACAGCTGACGACATACCGGGAGGGAACTCAGCATCTCGTACGATATTGTCCCAATTTGCCTTAAACCAATCGATTGTGGTCCGCAGGCCATCTTCGAACGTGGTTTGGGGGTTGTATCCAAGGATTTCTCTCGCCCGATCGACACTGGCAAGCAGGCGCGACTTGGTATCCCATTTGCGACGGTCGGTATAAAGCAAACCAGCAGTATTGCCGGTAAGCTGATTGACCATTTCGGCCATCTCAACGATCTCTGTCTCACGCGCTGAAGCGATATTCATCTCAGCACCAATTGCTTTTTCTTCAATGCCTGCTCTCAGCAAGGCATCCACAATATCCATCACGTAAGTGAAGTCACGCGTCATCTTGCCGTCGCCAGTAATCGGCAATGGTTGGCCCTTCATGGCCCAATAAATAAAATTTGGGATGACGTTGCGATACTGGCCAGGTACTTCGCCGGGGCCATACGAATTGAAAAAACGCGCTTTAACGATAGGCAAGTTGTAGTGGTGCCAATAGAAATTGCAGTAGAGCTCACCCGCCATCTTTGAAATTTGGTACGGGGTAGTCAAATGCATGGACATGAATTCTTCTTTCAGCGGCAGCGGCGCCTGTGCGCCGTAGATAGCGCAACCCGAGCCAGCATAGACAAAACGCTTGAGATTGCCCTGTAAGACTGAGTACTCAAGCATTTTGACTGTACCTAACTGGCTGACCAGCAGGTCTTTTTCAGGGAAGTCGACTGAGTTCTGGTTGGCAAAGAAGGCTGCCAGATGAAACACATACTCTGGTTTTTCGTGAAAAACGCGTTTTAAATCAATGTCATTGGTGATGCTACCGCGCACGAACAGCACATTTGGCAGATTCGGGATGCTCCACTCATACGACGCAGACAAATCGTCAAGAATGATGACTTTGGCTGCACCAGCCTCAGCAAGTGCGCGCGTTAAGTTGCTGCCAATGGCGCCCGCCCCACCTGTGATTAAGATGGTTTTGTTCTGGTATGGCTGAGAAACAGTCACGCTGTATACCCCACAAACTGTAAATATCCTAAGTAGCCGGATTGTAACTGTCTAAAATCATCTGTGTTTTGAGAGATACGTTGAAAATACGTGCCCCTTAATCTTAAATCGATGGGTTATCTGAAAAGCAAATGACCAAGCTTTTCAATGTTAGGTTGGTATCGTCGATAAACACTTAGGAACTTAAATTTCATCATTAAGCAGCTTATCCCCAGAAAAACTGCAAAGGCGAGTATTTTTTGGACAAGAGTCATTGGGCCGGTTGACATTAATTCTTGCCTGAAAAGCTGTGTCATTACGATCGCTAGCGGCAAAAATGCCGAGATTTTTGCGAAACCGCGCAAAATAGTATGTCGACGTAAAGAAGGAATGACGATCACTGCAAACATCAAAATCGAGGTAAGCCACACGTACAAAATGACTGGGTTAAACGAGACCTTATAAATATGGACTTCGGTAATGTTGTTAATCAAAAGACCTTTGTTTTTCGCTTTTAGGGCGAGCAGAGTCCAGAAACCGGCGCAGCTCAGCCCAAGCGCAATCCATCTGAACTCTCGGCTGAGCGCGCTGATAAAGTGTTTAACCTTGGCTGACTCTACATGGCACACTTTGGGATACAACTCAGTGATGATTTGCCGCAGGGCTATCAGATAAGGTCCGACCATAATGACAGCGAATACTCTCAGGCCATCCGTCGCGAAGAACAGACCGGTGTAGGCAAGAGAGATACTTAGTAGTAACGCGAGAGCAAAGGCCATCTGATTGCAGAAGGCAAAGTAAGCACAGATCGCCCCATAAGTAACCAAAAATGGAATGCCAGGTGTCAGCCAGAACTCAAGCTGCTGGGTTTGATAGCTGTCCATGAAAGACTGAGCACCGTTTGACACCACAATACTCAGCCGAGACTCAAGCTGATACTCGAAAATAGCGTACCAAAGTGTCAAAAAGATCTTTGCTGCGATCAGGCCTAAAACGATATGTTTTGCCAGCTTCCGCTGCAGGATCTTATCGTTTGTCTTTGCGCACAAAATGAGCAACGCGCAGGCGCAAAGCCCCAAGCTTGCCATAGAGAAATGTGATAACCCTGTTAGAAAAGCTGCAATAAAAATAAATTGTTGTTTGCGCTGGAAACACAAAGCTGAAATTAACAAAATCGTCAACGGATCCGGAAAACTCAACAGAAATTCTTGTAAATATCTATAAGTCGGTATGAAGACGACTAGCAAACTGACCGATTGGGCAATGTTTTTAAAATAAGACTGCGCAAGCCATGTCACGTTAGGAAGAATAAGTATCGTGGCGATCGCACAAAGAATTAAATAACGATGCGGTGATTGGCTTGCACCGATAATTCTTGCAAATAACGGTAGCAAAATCGACTCAGAGATATACGAGTAATTAGCTTCGAAAATACGATTAGCAAAATAAACATAGGGTTCTTTACCGTCAGAGCCACTGAAAAAACTGTCTAACTGTGGATTGAGGAAAAAAAGATACAAACCAAGGCACAGGCTGATGCAACACAGACTTGCGGTGCTAATTTTCGAGTGCGTACGCAACGTTATGTGATCCTTTGCTAATGCTTTGTCTGAAACTCCACAGAACCGATCCGTAAAAAATTCTACTGCTAATGAAGACTTTTATGGGGAAATGTATCCAAATGTTTAGGTATGGTCATAAAATCATTGGCTTGACGGACGCCCCTAATAAAAACCTTTGCTCCCAGTGACTTCACCTTGTGATATGAACATTAAAACTAGAAATATAATTTTTTTCATATCAGCTTCTATTTTATTGACTGAACTGATTCGAACAGCTTTTATTACGGATGACGCTGGTATCACGCTTAGGTCGGTCCTCAATTTCGTGAATGGTTTTGGCCCTACCTTTAATCTTAACGAACGTGTGCAGGCGTACACACACCCGTTGTGGTTTTTCAGTTTGTCGTTCACTACACTCATTTTAAAAAACGTTTTTTACGCGACGTTTTTTTTGAGTATTGCCTTATCAATTTTGAGTCTGTGGCTTTTGATTAATAAGTTAGCTCGCAGTGCCTCTGGCGCTGTGGCGGGGGTCTTGGCCTTAATCCTGTCTAAGTCTTACGTGGATTTTTCAACCTCAGGTTTAGAAAATCCGTTGTCCCACGTTTTTATTTTGTTGTCTGTTTTATTTGCTATTCAGGCGCTTTTTTTTAATCAGAAAAAATTCACGATCTTATTTTTTTTGAGTATCGCGTTTCTATATTTGAATCGGCAAGACTTGATCTTGCTTGTTAGCCCGTTGGCTTTATTGGTGCTCGTTAAAAATATCGAGAAACCCAAGCCACTTATGGGGGCACTGCTAATTGGAGCAATTCCCGTCGTAGTTTGGACGATATTCTCACTTTATTATTACGGGTTCCCTTTTCCGAATACAGCGTATGCCAAGTTAGCGACAGGCGTCGCAGAGAGCGCTCTCGTCAGACAAGGCGCTTATTACTTTGCCGAGTCATTCATCATCGATCCGCTCGCGCTGCTGCTTATTGTGCTTGGGATCGTCGTTGGAGGATTCTCTGATTGGTTTGGCCGGTGCTTGTCCCTGGGTATTGCGTTGTATTTGGTATATGTCCTTCGGATTGGTGGCGATTTTATGTCTGGGCGGTTTTTCACGGCGCCGCTGCTTTTAGCAGTTGTGCAGATTGCAAGGTTGCAGTTAAGCCGGCCCAAGGCAATCGCTCTCGTTAGTTGTGTGGCTATCCTGGGCGCCTGGAACATCAAGCATACGCTTTTAAGCGATTCACGATATGTACGTATGAGATATCCAGTGCACGGTGTCGATGACGTGAGAGGGTTCTATTACCAAGATCAAGGCTTGCTTACCTCTTTCGTCGGGGAGCGCGCACGATTGATGCCCGCACTTGAATGGTCCTTGGGTGAACCCCGGGTGGAGGTGACCTGCGGAAATATGGGATTCCAAAGTCTTTATGCTGGACCAAGCGTTCACCTGATTGATGTTTGCGCCTTATCCGATCCCCTTTTGGCCCGACTGCCCTCTATTCAAGGGCCTTGGCAAATCGGCCATTTCGTCAGGTCACTACCGGCAGGTTACACGGAGAGCGTGGCGACGGATCGCAATTTAATCGAGGATGGTGAAGTCAGGAAACTGTACGACTCGATTAGATTGATCACCCGAGGATCATTGAACGATTGGCAACGGTTTAGCGAAATCGCGCAAATTAATTTGCACGCCCTACCAAAGCTGAACCCTAAGTTATTCCGATATCCAATTAACTTGGACGAGACTATTTTCTTTAAAGCGAATAGTAAAGGAGTCAGTTTTCTCCAGGATGGTTATTCCAAAGGCGTGCCCGGCAATGGTTGGGCGTCTTCTGAGCCCTGGGGCGTCTGGGCTCTTGGTCATGTAGCGAGGTTAAGTTTGAGGATTCCGACCGAAGACAAGCCTACTAAATTGACAATCAGGGGTCAGGTGCTTACGTCTTCTACGCTGCCGATTCAAAAAGTTGAAGTTTTTGATGTAGTAGGCGGTGGACTGACCACAGAGGGCCCTGTCGCTCGATACGCTGGCGGGACTGCTCAATTAGTAAGAATAGAAGAAGTTACTGGTGATCGCATATTTGATTTAAAAAATGTCGAAATTGTTATCCCGCTAGATAAGCGGCCGCCAACCAATGGCCTAGATTACATTAATATGGAATTCAGATTTCCCACACCTTTGCGGCCGATGGACCTGGGGGAAGCTCACTCTGAAGACTCACGGGAGTTAACTTTCGGTCTGATTTCTGCCGTGTTTAATTGAGTAACTCTCAATTGGGCAACAAATAATAGACAATACTGCCCAGCGTAAACCAGCCATGCTCTTCAATTCATATCAATTCATTTTCATCTATTTACCAATCGTCTTCTGTGGCTTCTTTTTGATTGCGCGATATGGTCATGTCGCAGCTTGCATCTGGTTAGCCTTGGCGTCGCTATTTTTTTACGGCTGGTGGAATCCAAGTTTTGTGACGCTACTACTTGGCTCGATTATCTTCAATTATTTTGCAGGATATATCTTGGGATTTAGTCGCTCTAAGATGAAAAAGTTTGCTCTTATTGCAGCGGTCATAACAAATCTGTTGTGCCTTGGATTTTTTAAGTACGTCAATTTTTTTATTCAAAGTGCGGATTTGTTTGGCGCAAATATCGAGCCATTGGCGATATTGTTGCCGATCGGAATCTCGTTTTATACGTTTACACAGATTGCATTTCTGGTCGACGCTTATCGTGGGATCGCACGAGAATACAACTTGCTGCGTTATTTATTGTTTGTGACTTGGTTTCCCCATTTGGTTGCTGGGCCGGTGCTTCATCATTCACAAATGATGCCGCAGTTTTCAAGCGCTCAGACGTTCAAGCCTAACCTCGAGTCATTGAGTGTTGGATTGACTTTTTTTTCGATTGGACTATTTAAAAAGGTCGTGCTTGCAGATCAGCTGGCAATCTTTGCCAACCCATTGTTTAACCTCACCGCTTACGATTCTGCGCCAATGTTTATTGCTGCTTGGGCTGGTAGCCTGTGTTTTGCATTACAGCTATATTTTGATTTTTCGGGATACAGCGATATGGCTATTGGGTTATCACGGTTGTTCAACGTCAGGTTACCCTTGAATTTTAATTCGCCATACAAAGCTACCAATATTATTGATTTCTGGGGTCGCTGGCATATGACCTTGTCGAACTTTTTGCGTGACTATCTGTACATCCCCTTGGGCGGAAACAGGCTAGGCGAAACGCGTAGAAAAATCAATTTATTAGTGACGATGTTGCTGGGTGGGCTATGGCATGGCGCTGGTTGGACCTTTGTTTTGTGGGGATTACTCCACGGACTGTATCTTGTCGTCAATCACGGTTGGCAGAAAATCTCCCTTGGCAGGTATCAGGCAGGCAATTGGTTGACGCGAGGTGTATCTGCCGGGCTGACATTTTTATTAGTGGTTGTTGCGTGGGTGCCTTTCAGATCGCCCGATATTGCGACCACTCTCGCAATCTGGAAAGGTATGGTCGGTATGCATGGTGTTTCGCTTCATCCAGCGCTAAACACGCTGATACCTGACAGTATTTCAAGTGGGATTTTTTATAAAGGCTTCATGCCTGAGCTTAAGATCAACACGTTTGAGTTAGTCGAATGGATAGCGATTGGGTTGTTCATCGTTTGGTTTATGCCTAATACACAACAGATTTTGTCTCATTACGTTGAGCTCACTAGCAAAGCACAACCTCGGCGATATCTCTTAAGTTGGCGTCCGACCAAGACCTTTGGATTGACAACCGGTTTTCTCTTTTCTACAGCGATTTTGTTATTTCATAAAAACAGCCCTTTTTTATATTTCCAGTTTTAAGAAACGATGCCCTTTCTTAAGTATTTTCTAGTGGGTTCATTGATCCCCGTCTTTGTCGTCTTCGCGATAGCTCTCTATATTGAGCCGTTAGTCGGCGATTTGACACGCTTGGCCAATGTCTCCGAACTCAGCTGGGGATGGAATAAGCTTCAGCCAACTGTGTCCATCTATCCAGACGAAGATGAAGGTGATGTTCAACTTTTAGTGATTGGGGATTCTTTCTCAGAAAAGACTGTCTGGCAATCCGCATTTAGAGACTTGACGGGGATAACGTACATAACCTACCGCTGGGAGGACTTTGGGTCAGCGGAATGTTTCGAGGCAGGGCTGAACAATCTGCTAAAGCGGTTGCCCCATGTTACGCATGTTTTGCTTGAAACCATTGAACGAAATTTTGTCGACAGATTTGCGACGATACAAGGGAAGGGGGTTGGATGCCCAGTAATAGTGCACTCATCCGTTCAAAGTGTTGTCAACCAAACAAAGGCTAGCAGAGATAAGAACCTAACTGACATGCCTGACGCCTTGTACACAATGAGGGCGTTACTTTCAGAACCCAAGCGGTATTTGAGTACCAGCATATCGAGCTACGGGTATATCTCACCACTGAAACGAAACGATCTGTTTTCAAATCATCGATCAGATGCACTGCTTTATTTTGCAGGAGATTTAACTAAACAAGACTGGACAGATTCATCAATTGCTCAGTCGGTTCAAAACTTGGATAATCTAAATGTCAGCATTGCTGAGCTTGGTTTTCAGTTACTTATCGCAGTCATTCCTGATAAATCTACGGCGTATCAAGAGGTCTTAAGCGACACCCCATTTTTGACCAAGCAGGTAGATATCTGGCAAATGTTAGATAATTTAGCGTTGCCTTCGCTAAGTCTTAAAAATGCGTTTTTACTCGATATCTTACTGATAAAAGATTTCTATTTACCGAACGACACTCACTTAAGTACCGCGGGATATATAGTTTTGGCGCGCGAGATAGCAAAGTTTGGTTTTAAATAGGGTATACGCCAGCGTTTGTACCAGTTAATAATCAGAAATCGAATGGTTAGGAATTAAATTAGTTCAGGAATTGGGTAATATCTTGAGCCTTGTTAATTAAAGAAATAGTTAGGCGATGGATAGCAAGCGTCCCTCGAAACTGATTGTGAGCTTGCATTAGAGATCAAAAGCCAGCGATGAAAATAACAAAAATAGCGGTATTGATTCCTACCTATAACGAGTCGGAAAATCTCCCCCCCCTGATGCAAGGATTATCGCTTGTCAGCGCCAGCCTCCGGGACATACATTTTGCGGTTTACATTATTGATGACGCGTCGCCTGATGGCACGGCATCATTAGCAAAAACCTTGAACGAATCTCTCCAAAGCGCGCATTTGCAAATCAACGTTATCCATCGCGCGCAGAAACAAGGTCTTGGTAAAGCCTACATAGATGGCTTTAAACGTATGCTCTCGGTAGAAGATCCTCCACAATTTGTGATCCAGATGGACGCTGATCTCTCTCACCAGCCCGAGTACATAACGGCGTTTGTTGATGCAGCACGCACTGGAGCGGATTTTGTAGTGGGTACAAGATATAAGCCTGGTGGAGGATGCCCAGATTGGAGTTGGTATCGAAAAATCTTGAGCACGGGTGGTAATACCTATGCGCGATGGCTGTTAGGGCGACGTATTACTGACTATACCGGTGGTTTCAACATGTACAGTTTTGTCATTTTGAATGCAATTCGATGGGATGCGCTAGACAGTGCTGGGTACGGATTTTTAATAGATCTTAAGTATCAAGCACAAAAGCTCAGCTCGAAGATTGCTGAAGTTCCCATTCAGTTTTTAGATCGACAGTATGGCCAATCAAAAATGCCGCTTAATACAATTCTAAAAAATTTTTTATTGGTACTACGTATCAAGATAAAAGACACGGTATTTAAGTGACCAGCGCCCTTCGTTTATCACTCAGTCTCCGGAACAAGGTCTTACTGATTGGACTATGGTTATTTATTACGGCGTTTAACTTAGACAAAGCCTATCACGTTGACGATACCGCCTATCTGGAAATGGCGCGTTGGATTCTGGAGAATCCACTGAGACCGATGAGTGGCATCTTAAGTTGGGGCTCAGATTATCAGCCGATTCACTATACCAATCAACCACCCCTGTATTTTTATCTGATGGCAGGATGGGGGTGGGTGTTCGGGTGGGAAGAGATATCTATGCATGCACTGATGTCAGTATTCACGTTTTGGGCCGTTTTTGCTTTTCATCGGCTCGCGCGAATTGTGACGCCAGGCGCTTCAATCTTGCCAACAATATTATTGGCTTTGAGTCCCGTGTTTGTTTACGGCCAAAACACCATGGTGGATATTCCGCTACTCGCAGTCTGGCTTGAGTTTTTTCGTGTGTTGCTTGATCCCAAAATCGATAATAAATGGCGTTATTTACTGAGCGGAACCCTTCTAGGCTTAGCAATGTTGGTCAAGTACAGCAGCCTCGCTTTGTTGCCAATATTGTTTATGCATATTGTATTTGTGGGCGGGGCTAGGCGGCTTTTTTGGATTTTGTTACCGGTCGGCGTAATGGCAAGTTGGTGCGGGTTTAACTACTGGGAATATGGTGGTATTCACATGATGGGCCGACCTGTCGCAAGTAGAAGCTTATCAACCTATGTGCAGTCGTCTCTGTATTGGATCAGCGCGCTCGGAGCAATCTTGCCGTTCGCTGGGCTCTATTTTTATGGCTATCAGCGCCTCATCCAGTCGCCATTATTTAAACTCGTTTGGCAGTTGATTGTCGCCCTGCTGTGCTCTTCATATGTATTTTTCGGAATTTGGCTGGCCGCGCATCCTGAAAAACACTTGGTGAACTTAGTTTTACAGATTTCTTTTTTAGTAAGTGGCACAGGTTTGGTGGTTTTATTGATGGTGATTGGTGTTGAAAAAGCCCGATTGAAAACATTGAATTCAATCGAATGGATTTTGTTATCGTGGTTCGCTGCCGCTGCAGGGTTTATTATTGTGCTGGCACCTTTTATAGCTGCTCGTCATGTGTTGTTTGCGTTACCGCCTTTGATTTTGTTGTTAAACCGTTGGGTATTGGTGCGAGTTGATACTAAATATGTGACTGCTCTTGCAGTCTTAACAACGCTCGTCATTAGCTGTTTGATTGCGGTCGCTGATCGATGGTACGCGGATATCTACCGGGTTCAAGCGCAAGCAATTCGTAGCATGCTACCGGCCAATTCTGTCGTCTGGTTTAACGGTAATTGGGGATGGCAGTGGTACGCAGAAAAGGCGAATATGAGAATGTTGAGTAATATTCCGGACCGATTATCGCCATCGGTAGGTGATTATTTTGTAGCAACCAACAATGTTTGTTGCGCTTTGTCGCCGCCTTATTCCCTGCAACTAGAGCGGATAAATACTATTTCAATCGGACGGGAAACAATAATCCAACGTCTGGCTTCAATCAGCCTATACGCGTCGAATTGGCAGGTTTGGGGATATTCTGTGTCTCCTATTGAGAAATTTGAGATTTCTCGTGTCGTCAAAAATAAAAGTGCTAATTAGTTAGGCTAGTGGATTGATTGAGTCTTAACGTAAATTTTGATAAAGGAGCGGTGATATCTTAGTCAAAGTGACCGCTCTATAATGAGCGGATGAAAAGACCCATCACCCATATTGGTGCACTTCAATTGGTGCATTTTCCTTGAAAGTCCCTAAACGCCTAGCCCCCCTGCTAGAAGAAGGCCTCATCGACGAGGTCTTGT